>Ga0209634_1001866_pt1 | contig 15070 bp, 4 predicted proteins | sample LinPmetageLP40_FD_184043 | JGI IMG/M metagenome (GOLD analysis project Ga0209634, IMG submission 184043) | Marine viral communities from the Pacific Ocean - LP-40 (SPAdes) (version 2) | ecosystem: Environmental > Aquatic > Marine > Oceanic | place: Pacific Ocean | collected 2010-08-26
GCGTGCGGCGCGGTGGCGGCAGTGTGCGTGACGCTGGCCGCGCTGGGCTCTGCGGCGGTGCTCCTCTTCATGCCCGTGCCCGCCTGGCCCTACGCGGGCAACGGCTCGGGCCCGGGCTCTGCGGGGGCATAGCGCGCGCGGCGCGGCGCGGCACGCTCTACTTTCTTTCAAATCCATACGCATACGTGTCTGCGCTGCGGCGGGTTTCTACGCGCGCGCCCAGGCCCGCACGGTGCGTTCGTATGCCGAGTCGTACGTGTGGTCGCGCGTAAACCCGTGCCGCCCGAGCTGGTCGTACGCATTTTGCCAATCTTCTTTCGGAATGCGCGATAAGAAGAGCGGCCACAGGTCGGCGTCTTGCGCGCGGATGACGTACGTTTGCCCGGGGCTCAGGGCCAGCATCATCGCGGCCGCCGCCTGGTAGTGCGGCGGGTTGCCCTCGCCCACAAACGCCTCGGCCGCGTAGATGGCCGGCTTTAGATCCACATCGCGGCGCCCGCCACCCGAATCCGACGACGAGTCCGACGACGAAGAACCTGAGCGGGTCCTTCCAAGAAGTGGGCCTGAAACAGAGTCGAATGCGTTAAGAACGCGGTTAATTAAGCCAGAACGTGGACTTGCGGCCGGCGAGGCGCCGGCCGGGCGCGATTTCGCTGGTGAAATTCCGCCCCGCGGCGAAACTGGCGCCGCGCCCGCGACTTCCGCTGTTGCAGCAGGGGTCGATGAGCTCAGCGGGGGACGCTGCCTTCTCAGCTCGGCCGCGATGGTGTCCTCATTACTCTGCAGGGGCAAGCCCGCGGCGACGCGTCCTAATGTCGCTTGTTCATCGTCTGTCAGCAGCGGCTTCCCGTAGCCGGGCGGCTGAAGTGCTGGCTGTCCTTGAAGTGCTTGCAGGCTTTGTTGAATTTGTTCGAGCCGCTGGCTGATCGCCCTTACTTCTTCGGTGGCTGGTGCGCCGGACTGCTGGGAAAGTTTCTCAACATTGGCGCGTAACTCGTTGAGCAATGCTGTGTTCTGCCGTACTTCTTTGCTTATCGCATCGGCGATTGCGGTATTGGTTCCACTTTGCGTTAATATCGCCCTGTGTTCTGGGTCACTTCGAGTTAGTAATTCCGTTGATGTTTTCCGTAAGGCTTTGAGCTCGCCTTCGCTTGTCGCTATGGCTTGGCGAATCTCCTGTAATATTGCCAGGTCGGCCGCCTGGAGTACAGGGTCTTGCGGCTGGACGACGGAACGCCCTGAACGCTCTGCCTGGGCAAGTTCCCCTTCCAAATGTTCTTGCTGGTCACTTGCATCCTGAAGCTGCCGGTCGAGGGCGTCCTTTGCGGCTTCTGCATCTCTCAATTGACTTGAGGCGGCTTCTTTTTCCCTTGTAATTTTAGTTAGTTGTGCTTCACTCGCACGATAATTAGTGGTCAGCTCCTCAATCGTGTCCTGGGCCAATTTTTGCGTTTTTTTGTGGTCCGCCTTTTGCCTTTCCAATTCTTCTTTCGCGGCTGCCAATTCCGCTTCAGCTTCATTTCGCTTTCCTTCAACTGCGCTAACATCCGCAATGCGTGATGCTCTTATTGTGTCAAGTAAATCTACGACGCGTGTGTGCTCCTTCGTGCGTGTCTCGTCCTCCGCTTCTAGTTCTCTTACGCGGTGTTGGGCTTCATCCAGTGCTTGCTCTCTCTGTCTCTTTTCCGCTTGGAGGGTTTGTATCTGTCCCCGTTCTTTTTCTTTCGAGAGAAGGGTTAGTTCATAACCCTGTTTGATTGCAGCGACGTGCTTATCGAAGGCCGATTTACGTTTAGCTAATGTGCTGTTTTTGTTAATATTGACTTCGATAAAGGCACATGCAGTAGTATAGATTTCTTGGTTAAGATCGATGTAAGACACCTTCGTTAATGAAAACAAGGTACGAATTAACGCATTTGCGGAGCTAATTGCCACTTCTTGTGTGCCTTTCTCACCACTTTTGGATTGTTTTGAGTAGGCAATTACTTGTTTCATGTCGTCTTCGTCTTTCTCTGTAACTTCGACCCCGCGCCCCATCTGGCGGTTAAATCCGTCGATCATTACGAGAATAGTGCGCCTAATCCGTTCAAGATTGTCTTCCACGGGAATGATTCTTTTGCGGCCCACTTCTTTCAATGTCGCTTGTGAAGGTCTTTTCTCGGCGTCCCCCTTCTGAATATAGCCCGAAAGCTGGTCCGCCAACAATAGTGGGTTTACATCAGTTACGAGTTTGTTAAGCATGGCCCACCGGTGCCCAAACATATCGCTGAAGGCTTTGCGTTTGTCGATTAAATCTTTTAAAACCAATTTGGGAATATCTGTTTTAAGTTGCGTCCCCAAAAGGACGCAATCAAGTACATCGTCTACCAAGGCGCTCGTTTTGTCCCCGACAGATTCATATTTACGAACGAGTTTTTGTGCTGAACTGGGTGCGCCTGGCGATGTAGCGTATTGCTTAAAATCTATCTGTCGTCGGGTAGGGGAGCCTTCGGGTGTAGACCCCGCCGCAGCGCGTGATGGGCTGGGTGATCGTGCAGATGCGGGTGAACCCCCTTTTTTAGCACTGCCGCCGGTTCGTGCTCGTGTCCCCCGTAAAAGAGCAGATGGCGGTGCTGTTGCATTGCTGCCTTTGACAAATTTGGCAAGTAATTCAAGGATTTGACGGGTTGCTGTCGCATTGTCGGAACCTTCTTGAATAAGATTCATAGCATTTGCAAGTTCCTGAATTATTACTTGCTGAGCAGGAAAGTTAACGACCTCTTGAGAAAGATAAACGGCAATGCCATTTGCAGCGGCAGCCGTTTGCGGGTCGATGTTACCTTCAGTTTTTAGTAGTGCTTCCGTAACGCGCCGCAATGTTTCAGTAAGATAAGCTTCATTTAACGCCTCCGTGTTTAAAAGTGTGGGCAATTCCGTCTTCACGTTCTGTAGATATGCAGCTGCGTCCGGCGGATTTGCCGAGGCTGCTGGTGTGCTTGCCGGCGTTGCTAGTTCGAGGCTTGGTGTGGGGGACGATGAACGTGCCGTTATGGCGGTGAGTGGGTCACCGCCCTGAACGGTTATAACCCCTTGATGCGGCGGTGTTGGCGGCGCCTGAGGTAACGGGCCCACATATGGTGGTTGCGCTCGATTGGGCGCATCTTTACCAATTTTTAAACCGCTTTCGGCAGATTCATCAACGGAACTGTCGCTCTCGCTGTCGCTGCTGCCGTTGGATTCAGGAGATGAAGAGGCAGATGCGAGGGTTGCGGGTCTCGGTTGAGAGCCCCCTGCGGTTGGTTTAGGGGCAGGGGCTGCCGCCGGTGAAAGTGGCCTTGCCGGTGCACTTGCTTCAGCGATCTTTCTCTTTGCCTCTTCCCAGGGGCGATTGTGTGTAATCACATTACATATTGTCCTGAGTTTGGTTATCGACCCATCGGGATCATGGCCCCCGGCTATCAATGTTGATAGCGTTATTGAAATGTCGCGTGCTGCGTTAGCCGTTTGTTCGTCGATGCGGCCTTCATTAACTTTCTCACATAATTCGAGTACCCTTTGAAGGCGCTGGCCAATACGTTCTGATTTTAAGGTCTCTATTGGCGTAGCATTCAATGCCACTAAATATTCAGCCAGAGTATACGACGCCGGTGAATGTGGCCTTGCGGCCGAGTAGTCTTCGACGCCGGCATCGAGCCCGGCGGCGGCAGGCTGCCCCTCTTCTGCAGCTGCCGCCGCCGGGCTCGATGGCGGCGTCGAACGGGTTCTGCGAGCTCCTGAAGAGACGTCTAGGCTATCCGCGGGCATGGTATCTTCAGGACGGGCGACCGGATGCTGTGGGGTGCTCACATTCCTCATGTCATCGACTTCGCGTGGCGAAGCAGACCGCCCCATTCGCGACGCGGCTCTCTCGCCCCCTCGCAAAGAAAGAAGATCATCATCAGTCGGTTCTGGCGGCGGAGTCTGATTAGGCAGTAGTTTCGGTGGCGTAAACCGCAAAAGCTGTTTGTATAATGCGGTCCCTTGTTGTACTGTATAATCTCCAGTGGGGCGCATTATGTTTTTCCGTGTCCGAAAGATAAAGTACTGTTCGAAAAATGCTTCGCGTACCCGCATGTCCTCGGCTCCGTCCAGGAGCTTCTTCCAAGAATTATTGCTGGTGCGTCCGAACTCTTCTGCTGCATTTTTGAGACAGTCCAAAATATTCCTTTTGGCATAAGCTTGAACTGTTTTTACATGTTGTCCGTCTTCACCATACATTTCAACCTGCAACCAGTTCCTTGCGCTATCCAGGATTGAGACAACGTAAATGCCGTCAGCGTAGAATTTGCCCCATAAGGTTACATCGGTTTGTATGTACCAAAGAACAAGCTCCGAAAGGGTGAGGACAATATCCGTTTGTCGTTCAGTGCTGCCGTCATAGTACTTAATCTTCCGTGTGGGCGCCCCTGCGATGTTGGTAATTTTTCCCGGGCCCCCTGCCCTAAGACCGCGGCCGGGGGGGGTCAAAACCAAGGCATTAATTGGCACGTCTTCAATTTTGACATTTTCGGGTCGTATTATAAATGGCCAGGTTTCCCCAGATCGAGATTGTAGAGACTCGGTTTCTCGCTTCTGGCCGGCAAAATAGGCAATGCCAAAAGAGAGGCGACCATTAAAGGTGTTAGTACTAAAGTTGAATGGATTGTTCGGCTTATATTTATTGACAACCGCCGACAACTCACGTAAAACTGCGTCTTTGTCCACATCTTTAAGTTCCACTTTGCAAACCCCATTCGTGGTTTGTATTTGTACCGTGCACCCCGTAGAGTTTGGCTTGTCCAGTTCTAAGAGCTGCCCAAGGCAAAACTCCACCAGCGAATAGTGAATTTGGTTGTCGCGCAGGTAGGTGTTGCTGGGCACTGTCGTTATGCTTTTTGCTCGAAGGGCTGCTTGGGTCTCTTCCTCTATCGAAGGCTGCAAACTAAGGGATTTGGCTCGTTCCATAGCTTGCTGCACACAGAGCATAGGGACGTTCAAATCAGCAGCTTCCTCCTCGATGTTTGAATGCTTTCGGGTCAAAAAGTCGATGTAGTGTTCAAAGATTGCTTTCAGCACGGCCATGAAATAATCACAAGCAACAAGGTTGTTCAGCCGCAAAAACATTTCTTGCGAAACGAAGAATCGTTCGCCTCGTCGCACGCCGGCAATCTTGTTGACGTGGGCAATAAAGTCATCTGCGGTGCACAAACTCGAGTAACCGGGTGTCTGCATCATGAATTCGTGGACATTACCTGCAATGGTGTTAAAGAACACTTTGCACGCCTCCCAGGATTGTCCATTCATGCTGTCGGATGTTGGTATAGGTATCTGCCTGTTGATATGTTCAATGAAATCGTTGTTGTCGAATGCAACGTCAGAACCCTGGTGGTGGCGTAAAGTGTACGTCTCGTAAAACTCGCGTAAGAGCCGATCTTTGATTGTCGAATGGTAGGGTTCTGCAACATTTAGTCTATCCATTTTCCTGCATAATGTGCTGCCGTGCAGCTCTTCCGTGTCTAGCTCATAAAGCAATTGGTTCAGTTCAAGTCGGTAGATGGCGTTGAGCAGCCCCAACGATTCATTTTTAATTTTGTTCCACCCCTGCTCGTTTACAATCACGCGGGCAAATGTTTCAGCCATGCGGCAGTTGACGTTGTAACGAATTTTTTCGGCAGTGTAGGCCTGTGTTTGCATCTGAACGAACGCCCCCCTACACTTGCGTAACTCGTAGTTGATAAACGGTGGGTGCTTATCACGAGTATTGTAATCGTCCGGCCAACTGAAGGGCTCGGGGGGTTCAAACTCCGCCGTGGCAAGTTTAAGTTGGTTGTGCCTTAAGTGAAGCTTATATTTGGGCTTTGGTTGGGGAATTTGGGGGCTTGCTTCATCATCTTCATCGCTCGACGAGACAGCGAGACGACGTTCGGAAAGCTTGTTGTAATCCAATCGCATTTGCACTTCAATGAAATGAACGCTTGTATCAGAGGTGTGCCGCACCAGAGCTCGATTGCATATTACTGCCTGGCGAAATGTTTTGTCTTTTGGCGTGACTCTGAAGCCATTCAAAGCCGTTGTAATCTGTACGCACTCTGCCAGCGGCGTTTTCATGCAAAGTGGTTCGTGCGCCCGGAGCTTGTTGTAACTTTCGTGCATTGCATGAGTAAATGATACAATGAAAGACGCGGTAGTTATGTTGCTGCCATCCGTGTACTCCTTCGTGTCGGTTATCGTTGGAGATGCATTCCCAAAATCGACCATGCTTGCATTGAAACTATCTAAAAGTCGATCCGTTTTAGAATTGACGTCAGTCGCAGTCAACCACGATTCGTAGAGGGACCACCCAAGCATATTCCGATTAAACGTCGTCCGCGGCGGCGGCTGCTGCCCCTCTGGCGATGATGATGTCAAGACTTGTATGTCTGCCCCACGATCTATTAAGCCGAAAATGGCAGCCTTGGCTTCGTCGCTGGGGACAGGCGGCCAGTTACGTGTGAGGTTGCGGAGCGCCTGGGCGGTGGCAGGTGAGCGTATCAATTCGCGGTAGTGCTCGGGGGCAATGGGCGTCGAGAGCAAGACGTCGGCGTTGTAATTGGAGCTCAGAAGTTGCTGGGTCCAGTCGAGGGTGCTTGGTTCGGAGTAATGTGTATTTTGCCACTCAAACTGCAGCAGCTGAAAGTACAGCGAGTCTGGCTTTTGCTTCACGCATGACATGGCTGCCATCTGAATGTCATTTACACGGTGTTGGTGTAGCTCCTCCCTTGTAGGGGCTCCGCGAAGCCGTGACGCCATCCCCCGAGCATCCTCGAGCTGTTTTGAGGCGCCCGGTATGCCCTGTCGCTTAGCCGCGGCCGCCGCGCGCACCTGTTCGGAAGCTTCAAGATCTTGTTGGCGGAGTTCTTTTATTTTGGCTAGGCCGTCGCGCTTCAGCGTGGTCCCCGCCCCTTCTGGAGTAACAAGTACAAACGATTTATTCCATTCAGCTAGTGAATCACGCTGACGATTGGTTGCCTCTCGGATTAAGGCCTCGTGGTCGAGGATCTGGCTTTTGAGGATCTGGCCTCTTTTGCCGCTTTTGCGTGCTAGAGTAATTTCAGGCGCGGCAGCAGCGGCACTGGCCCCCCCACCCCTTTCAAGACCCGAGGCGCCTTCAAGAAGCACTTCAATGCGTTGCCTTACCGTGGTTGCTTGTACGTACGGGGGGGGGGCGGGACGCTGTTGCGCCCTTGATTCCTGCTTCTGGGCGGCAGTGTTGTGATCAGCGACCACTCGAATTAATGCGTCGGTAAACGGGATTCCACACAATATCCACAATTGCGGGCCCGCAGTAAGCCTAAACAGCTCAGCATCGTGTTGGTTCCGTTCTGCGGTGCCCACGACAGAGTCAATGTACTCTTTGTAGCTCCCGGGCGGGACGTACGCCGTGGGGGCGCCAGCGGGGCGCCGTAGCGCACTTGTCGGGTGCCAGATGGAGTTCCAGGCGCTGACAGTCAGTGCAACTTTGCCGGTGATGATGGTGCCATAAAATTCATCGTTGCGATAGGCATCCGGAAAAAAACACCAGTTACGCGTGGCACGCTTGCACAGCAGTATCATTCTGGTGCCTTTTATGGCCCGTGGGGCATCTTTGTTGATAATTAACCCAAACCCGCAAGCATCAACGAAGCAATCGGTGGCGTTGATAAGACTTCGCAGAAACGGAATCCGCTGGTCAGTCGTTGTTGGCAGTGATTGTTTTCTCATATCCAAATCAAGATCTTGACAGAGAGCTTTGGTCATTTTAGCTTGCGAAATTAATTTCCCCTTTTCCCTAATTTCCTTATCGAGGGTTGAGAGATTTGTCGCCACGAGGTTTGCAGCTAGTTCCCCTGTTGCCGCTTGTTTCGCCTCGGCGAGGTCTTCGAGCAATTGCGAAACTGCTGTGTGTTGAATTGCGGTGTCCTTGTTCAGCAGATCATTCAAGTGGCGACGCAAAAGTCGTGCTAATCCCTTCTTGGCTGAAGTTATTTTTACTTTCTTTGGCAATCCGTCGGGGAGCGAGGAGAGCCCGCTTTTTGGTACGGTGGGTTCCGCTCGTCGGAATAAGGTCTTCAATTTCGCGACATTCACGTCTTTTCCTCCGGAATGCTTGAAGGCTTGAGCAAATGCATCTAATTTCTGACTAAACCGTGTGCCGGGAAATTGCTGTATTTGTTCCCTCAAAGCCTTGATTGCCTGTTTTTTGCGGGGGGCATCATCTGCTTGGCTTGCTCCGATCAACGTAATTATTTCGTTCTGGTCTAGGTCGGGTACAGCTTGAGCTTGAGCTTGAGCTTGAGCTTGAGCTTGAGCTTGAGCTTGAGCTTGTGTCCGTATCAAATTGATTTGCACCTTCAATTGGTCGGCCGAGTGCTCGTCGAGGCGCGAGTATGCGACGACATTGTCTGCGTATTGGAGGGCTTCCTCTCCTTGTTCTATAAGCACCTTCATCGCAAAGTCACGAATCCGGCCACGCACAATACGAAGCTGCTCCTTAACTGCGTACTTCAGAAAAGGTTTGCTTGCGTCATTGTAAATGGGCTCGACGTTAGACTTAATATGTTTCGCGAGCAGGCGTCTAATCTGGCCATAAGACAACCCACGTAATTTTAGCATGAGCATTTTATACACTTCTTCCTGGTCAGCGGGATATTTTTCTTCTTTAATATCTCGTGACATAACTGCGCTCGTCTTGTCCTCAATTTCACGATGATCTGCAGAACTGACTGGCATGTTCCCAATTTGTAATGTATGAAGAAAAAAGCGGTGGGTTTGGTCCTTGGACGGGTCGATTGCGTGGCCGACCCCGCTGTTCGTCGTCGCGCGAAACTTCGACCCCCGTCGGCGGTCAATAAATTCCTTTATGCGCCTTTTGACCCTCAATTGAATAAAAAAATCTGGCCCCCCAATAAGTGTTTCAAGTTGTTCTTCGATAGGAGACTTGTTGCCATCACCAAGAATCGCGGTGAGCGTGAGATCGCCATTTCTGTTCAAGCTCGCCGTACTACTTATTATAACGGGCGTTGTGTCCGGCAGTGTCAGCGTCTTCGGTGTCAACGATGGATTTCGAGCGATTAATTCAGAATTTTGGAGCAGACGTTGAAGTTCGGGCGGCATTGCTAGCGTAACCGTTGCAAATGTCAAGACACCCTCATTGAAGCTCTTTTCGGGAGTTTGCTCACCGCCCATCACAGCATACCCCGGAGTATCATGCACTTCAATGGATTTTACTTGTGCCGGTATGTTGGATAGCCGTTGCATTTCCAGTAAGAAGTCGGCAAGTGGCTTCAAGGGTGCGTCGTAGCCGCACTTACTCGCATAGGTGGTAAGTGCTGCTTCCCGTGCATAGGTTCTGTGGTTCTTATAGATTGCAAATTGTGTGACACTGCCAATGTTGTGAAGAATTTTGCCGAGAAGCGTAATGTTCATGCGGTTTGTCTCGTCGATTAGGGCCAGAATGGATGTTAATCTGGCGTGCCTACCCTCGGCTTCAGGTTCTGCCTGGTTCTTGTAGTACGTTATCAAATCCAAAATTATTGAACGCGGGCATGTGCGCCGCTGATCGCGGGTCCGAGAGTAAGCGTATTCTACGTGCATCGATACGGTCACGAAAGGGGTGAGCTCTTTATGATCATCTGCCCCTGCCTCTTCCCCAAACTTTAATATGCGCCCTATGGCATCTTCGTCGACCAGCCTCGGGCCCCCCGCATCCGCATTCTCGCTTGAGAAAAGTTTTTCAAGTGCATCGTAAGGATTGCCTTCGAAATAACCAATAAGGGGTTCAAGCGCTTTGTAAGACAGCATTGGCAGGTCTTCCCATTGCTTTCTCCGTTCACCCTTGTCAGGGTCGAGGCACCTCAATACGTAATCGGCCATTGAACGGGCCGTTTGAAGGGTCTCCATCTCATACGTGTCTGGGTCCGCATCGGGGCGTGCCATTCCGGTCACAGACGGGGCTTGTTCGCCGTAGATAATAAAGGCGGGATCGAGAGTTTTAAAATGCTTTTTAATATCAGGTACAAAATTCTGAATTTGAGTTAGTGTACCTTTATCCACATTCTGTAGATTGCCGGATTCCATTTGCAGGATGCGAGCCGCATCCTGCAAGAGTTTGGCGCCTGCGTGTGTGAGGTTCCGCCGTCGGTTCTCTGCATTTTCTGGAAGGGCGCGTGTTGCAGCCCAAAAATTCGTTGTGGCGTCGGTATACCAGGCATTTTTTGTCCTGTCAATGAAACGGATTTGATATTCCTGTCTTGTGTTGCTGTTGAAAACAACCAGCTGGGCATTCTGGTCGAGGGAAACTAGTGGCGAGAAAGTTTTACTAATGATGGCCAGCTGTTCCGCGTCGCATGCCATTGCCTTTGGTTCGGTGAATCCAATCTGCTCAAGAAAATGGGCTGCCTCGTTTGTCAAAGCGTACGGGAACCTCTCGTCTTCAGGGTGAATGGGGTTTAGCATTGCGGCGCAGACATCGGGTAACGAGAAAGCCAACAAGAGATGATGAAAGCCATCAGCGCGCCCGGTGTGCATCAAGAGCGTACATTTTGCCTGCCTGCGCGGTGGGTCGACGAGAAAGCACACTTGGGCCATTTTGCCGTCGTCGATGGGAAATGCAAAAGCCGATTGCTCGATTAGAGTGTTCATGTCAAGGTCTCCCGAATGGTCAAAGAATACGGTCATAGAATGTACACCTGGTGAAGGTATGAACCGAAAGTTCAGCATTCCCTGACGCGCTTTCCGTTCCGCAATTTTATTCCTGCCGGCTTCATCGGGAAGATGGTGCGCATTGCCGCCAAAAGCTGTGAACGAACGTTCGATTCCCGATAGACCCTTTGTTACGATCCCCACCCTGTAGTAATACTTGACAGAGGAACATTCCCTCCATGCGGATCTGAGGCGATTGATTAGCTCTTCCTTCTTCCCGCTGATCCTCATGCCGAGCATATTCAAAACCTCTTTTAGTCCTTCATTGGTCGATCGTGCACAGACACTGTCAAGTTTTTCTTTGTCCCACGCCCCGATGGCTTTGCGTTCATGATCAATTTCTGCTTGCGTCGGTTTCGGGCGTTTTGTTCTAGGTTTCACCGGCGTTGCTGCCGCCCCTGCCGGTGCGGCGCCGGCGGCCCCTTGTAGTTTTTGTTGCCTCTTACCTAAAGCTTTTCTTCTCTCTCTTCTTTGGTACACGTATCCGCCGTTGCCTTCCCGGTTGTCGATACAAATCGGAACGGCAGACAAAAGCATTTGCAGATCGTAGTCAAATTGGTCTACGATTGTACAGATCTTCAGTAGGGAAGCATCGTTTAGCCCCCCCGCATTGTTGGTCAGCGACCCTATAATTTGATCAAGGTTAATTGATGATTCGCTTGTAATGTGTCCATTGTCTTTGCGACGGACGTCAATGTCTGCAGCCTTAAAGCTCGCCTTAAATTCAAAGTCTGGATTCGTCGTCGATGAGGCGGCCGGCGGTGCTGGTGCGCTCAGTTTACTGCCCGTCGGTTTTTTAGCAGCCATATTAAAGTCAACCAAAGATTTGCGGGTTTCGTCTGGTTTTGAAGCTTCTATTGTCTCGCTTTTATTGTATTCTGGGAATGCTTCGGTGTCCTCGTGGAGAAAGAGGGCGTTCGCCACCCCGCAAAATGTGATTATTGCGTGGTTGCCCTCATCGACGGAAAGTTCAATTGTGTCAACAACCCCGTACCTTACGGACGTGTACTCCCTTATCGGGGTTGAGATTGAAACGGGCAGCAAGCGTAAAACATCCGTATAGAGGTTAACAAGCTTCTTCGCCGTAGGAAACACGTCGATAATGCAACGCATGGTTGCGACGCACTGAGTGTGAACTCGCACCTCCTTCTGAGGCAGTCGGGAGTGCCAGCAGTAGCCGTCTTTCATTGCTCGGAACGCGCCCTCGACGCTAGAAATCCATCCGATGCTTGTTACATCATTGGCTTCGTAGTCATCATCATCATCCATCACCGCTTGTATTTGTTTGGTAAAGGCCTCGTCGAAGGAGGTAAACGGGTTGGTGTCCAGTTTGTCGTCCTGAGAAACCTGCTCAAGGTAATATTGGATGGCATTCAAAGTCGGAACGAGCTTGAAGTGGACCGAAAAGGACTGCGGTGGCAGTGCGCGTTTCGGACCGTGTGGCGGCGCTGCTGCGGCCGCGCCTTCCGCTGGTTCACCTGCTACGTCATTGGCGCCTTCCACCGTTGCAAAAAGTTCATTGATTACTTTCTCAAGGTCTTCTTCGTTGCCTTTACATGAAGGGGTGTCCTTAAAAAGATTTCCAATTGCAGTGGCATAATTATTCAATTCATCTTTCAGATCGGTTTTGTCATCCAGTGTGTGGGTTTTCATCCATTCGGTCGTTACATGGGTGTTTATGTCGTCTAGTAACCCTTTCCATTCCGTTTCGTGAATGTGTTCATCTAAATGCACAATATCGTCGTCGTCCTTATAAAATCCAAAGTCTTCTAGTTGTTCTAACCTTTTAAGAATTGTCTGTGTTGGGGTGGCCGCGGCCGCGGCCGCGGGTGCGCCTGCCGGTGACGATGGTTTTGGGGCCGCGGCCGGCGGGCCTTCATCTTCGTCGCCGAGGTCGTCGTCAGAGCTAGAGCTATCATCGATAAGGGGGGTTTCTCCGGATTCTTCGTCCAAATCGTATACGCGTTCCCTGAAGAATAGAAAGTCAAAGCTTGAGGCCCATTCCTGCGTCAGCTGTTTATATTCCAGTGGGGCCTGGCCGTCTTTCCGGTTCATGTCAAATTCAATTACGGTGTCAGATCGCGGTTTAATGGAGACACCTTCGTACTCTTTCCCAATTGCGCTCTCTAACGCATCAAGGGCTTCATCGCTGAGGAATACCGACTCTGGGTCTACCGCTGCATCCAAGCACAGCCTAGCTCGAAACGTCAGCCTCGAGTTTTTCTCTTTTGTCTGGGATGAGTTGTAATTGTAGTCTTGGGCGAGTATTACCATGGTCCAGTTGCAGTCGCCGGTGGGCCGGGGCAGAGGTTTTTTGACACCCCCAGTCGCGGGCGCGCTCTTCCGCGCCGCCCTTGTTGCCAGCTGCTTCAGGGGCGCCTTGCCCCCGGTGCTTCTCCGCGCCGTTTGTTTGGTGCGCGCCATGGCGCGCGAGCGCCCCTGGGGCAGGGGGCGGTCAAGCGCGACGCCACTGCGCTCGAGCAGGGGGTGGGCGAATATATGGGGGGGGTGCCGAAAGGCATGGCGCGGCGGCCGAGTATATAGTGCGGCCTGTCCGCTGGCGGCGGCGGAACGACGGTGCGCACGGCAATGGCCAAGTCTGCCAAGACCACGATGAAATGCGGCGAGGTGCGGGCCTCCACCCGCCCGACCAAGAAAATCATGAAGCTCTACTGCGTCGACGGGAAAAAGAAGCTCGTGCACGCCGGCGCCAAGGGCTACGGCAACAACTACTCGCCCGCGGCCCGCAGGGGCTTCAAGGCCCGGCACCACTGCAGCACGGCGCGGCCCGGCACGCCGCGGCACCTCGCGTGCACCGAGCTGTGGCGCGCCGGCGGCCGCGCCACGCCGAGGCCGGCGAAGCGGCGCGGCGGCGGAAAGCGCTCGTAGAGAAGCCGCTGCTTTGCAATCACCGCCTGAGCCCGCCAACGCTTTTATGTGCAAATCAATCTTTCTGTCGGCGACGGCACGAACTACTGCCTGCCTAATAAAGTTACAGGATTGTACAGCCGCCGGCGGTGGCGCCCGCGGACGTAAGCTTTGCAAACAACGAGTGCTGCGCCACGTTTCCGATACTTGATTGGATGGCTGCTGCCGCGGAGCTTTTAGCCACCCCGTTTACTGTGAACCCGATTGCATTCAGCAGCCACATTCTGCCGCGCACAAAATTTCTGCGTGGCATATACCGGGGTGGCCCCCCTTTTCACTGCGCGCCCGCGCGCACTTCAGTCACGCAGAACGTGACCCCGGCCGGCGCCGTCATCCAGGCCTTCCACGTCGGCATCGAGCCCGCCGCGTAGGGCGCCAAAAAGAGCTGCTGGAAGCCGGTGCCGTCGGTGGCCCACGCCGCGGCGTCGGCCCGCGCGCGGTGGCTGAAGAGCCCAAACCAAATGCGAAATTGCTCGTCGAGCACCGTAGATTCGTCATAAACTTCTTCGGCGCTAAAGGCCGCCATGGCTTGCAAAGTGGCCGCGGCGTGAGAAGGCACGCCCCGCGCGGCCGCCCGCCCGCCCGGCCTTGGATGGGGGGGGTCGCCCCCGCGGCGGCGCCGCCTACCGAATGCACTTACCGAGGGCGACGAGCGCCAGCACTCGATCCTCGGTCGAGTCGGGCAGCTGCCAGGCGGCCGCGGCGACCCGGACCAGCAGGTCGACCGCTTTGCCAGGGTCGTCGCCACCCAGGCCGAGCGCATCCGCCAGCAGGTCGGCGTCTGCACTCGCGCCCGCGGCGATGGCGGCGGCGGCGGCGGCCTGAGCGCACGTGTCGGCCGTGTGCGTGCCGAGGGCCCGCGGGTCGAGTTGCTTGGCCTCGATTTGGTTCTGGATCGACAGCGCCCGCGCGCAGTCGTTCATGGTCAGGGCCAGCGCCCGGGGCCCCGCGCGCTCGATACCGGGCACGCCGTGCGGCGCCGCCGCCACAGACGCCGCGCACGTGCGATCCGTGCACTGGTCGCCGTTGAACAGCAGCATCGCGCGGGCCTCGTCGGGTGCTTCGTACAGCACGACGACCGAGCTCGGCAGCCCCGGGAAGACGACGGTGATGGCAAACCACCGGGTCGGCGGCGGCGGCGGCATGGTTCGCACAAAGAGCTCGGGCGACTCGCCCGGGCACACCTGCACCAGCATGCGGTGCTGCAGCTCGACCGAGCCGTCGCCGTCGCCGCCGCCGGGCTGGTCGGCGAGCGTCAGCCGAGGCGGGTGCCCGGCCTGTACTCGAATCTGTGGCATGTGTGGAGAAATGCCAGTGCGGCGTTTGGCCTGGCGTTGGACAGCCGGTATGAGCGGGCCTGCCAGCCTGGCGCCGCACACCGTCGCCCCCGAAAACAAAAATGCCCCTGCCCACCGCTATCGCCCCC
>Ga0209634_1001869_pt1 | contig 15051 bp, 5 predicted proteins | sample LinPmetageLP40_FD_184043 | JGI IMG/M metagenome (GOLD analysis project Ga0209634, IMG submission 184043) | Marine viral communities from the Pacific Ocean - LP-40 (SPAdes) (version 2) | ecosystem: Environmental > Aquatic > Marine > Oceanic | place: Pacific Ocean | collected 2010-08-26
GCTGTGAAACAAAAGAGGAAGATAGATAATGGACATTCAACAACAAACTAAAAATGTAGCAGCTCAAGGTCGTTTTGGCGATTCTATGCTATTACATGTTAATCCTGCAGAAGTAAAAGGACTAGCATCTGCTATGCCTATTACAATAAATCCAGAAACAGGACAACCAGAAGCTTTCTTACCTTTTCTAGCACCAATTTTAGGTAGTATGCTAGCACCTGGAGCTTTTGCTGCATTAGGCATTGGCGGATTATCAGCAGGAGCTATGGCAGGTATAGGAGCAGGTTTAGCTACATATGCACAAACAGGTGGCTCTGGTTCTAAAGCATTATTATCAGGACTTACAGCAGGTATGGGAACAAAAGCATTAGAAGGTATTAATTCTGCAGGAGCTATAGACCCAACAATTCTTGATGGTTCAACTCAAGCTGCAACTAATTTAACTACAGGTGTATCAGGTGATATTGTAAATCTTCCCGCAGGAGCAATTAGTGGAGGTCAAAGTACAGTAGTAGGTCAAGCTCCTTCAACTTTTGGCTCAAGATTTATGAGTGGTATGCAAGGACCAGATACATTACAAGGAAATGTTGGAGAATTATTTAGTGGTGGATTTGACGCAGGTATGAAGAATCTAGCAACAGCAGCAATGACTCCTAGTGGAATGGTAGCAGGAACAGCAGCAGGTACAGCAGGTGTTATAGCATCGCAAGAAGAGTTTGAAAGACAAATGATACAAATGGGATTAGATGCAGAAGAGCGTAAAAAAAGAATGTATGAAAGATATCCTGAACAAATACCAATGGCTTCAGGTGGTAGAACAGGCTTTGCTATAGGTAGACAAACAGGCGAAGATTATCCAAGAGAAGATTTATATATAAATGATTTTTATGGTGGCTCTAATTATAACGACCCTATGAATAGATTTAATTATTCTGGTGGTTATGGTGGTGGTAATACTGGTGGCTATGGAGGCTATGGTAGATTTAATTCTAATGCCTATGCACCAATAGCTAGAAGAACTAGACCAATAGGTCGTGGGTTTATGCCAGGATTTATGCCAGAACAAAGATATTTTCAAGGAGATGACCCTACTAAATATTTAACTCAATATGCTAGAGATATAGCAGCAAACAATCCAGATGCTACTCCTGAACCAAGTGGTCGTAGTCGTAGTCGTGGTCTTCAACCAATGGCACCTCCAGGTGGTTTTCGTGATGAAGGTGGATATGGTTATAATCCTCCTCCAATGTTTGGTGGATATGGTAATCCATTTATGCAATCACCTAGCTATCAAGGATTCTATGGCGTTCCACAAATGCAACAAATGTTTAATCCATATGCAAGATTTACGCAACAACCAATGCCATATCAACCATATGTTCCTTATGAACCTCCAGTAGATACACCACCAGATGATGGCGGAACTCCTCCTGATGATGGCGGTGGAACAGGCGGTGGAGATAAACCACCTATTGATGCTCCTCCTCCTATTAATGACCCTATACCAGGATTTGGTCGTAAAGGTGGCGGTGCAAATGTACCTCCTACAGCACCTGTAGATGATTTTACTAATCCTGTTGTAGGCGGACCAGTAGAACCTCCTATTGATGGATTTAAGTCATTACCATATGAACCTCCAGTATCAACACCTCCTGTAGTCACACCACCTCCTACAATAACAATACCTATTGAAGGTGGAGCAGATGTAACAATACCTGACTATAGTAGACCGCAACCTCCTGAACCAGTTGCACCACCTCCAGCTCCAATTGCTTCACCTGTTATGGCTCCACCTATGCAAGGTAATGATAGATTCTCTGCAAGTCAATTCGATGGTATAGACGATGCAGCAAGAACAGGTGGTGAAGATGAAGTAGTACGAGATTATTCTGGTTACTTAGATTTTTATAATAGCCCACCAAATATACAGCCATTACAAGCAACCCCAGCACCCATTCAAAATATGATGATGCCAAGACCTCCTCAAGGCGGACTAGGTGAATTTGGTGGTCCTATACCAACACAAACACCTATAGCACCTCCTCCTATAACACCTCCTGTTCAATCAGTAACAACGCCACAGCCTTTCTTACAACAACCAAAGGTTCAAACTGGCGGCATACCAGTAACAGGTGGTGGACCACTAGGTAGTGGAATATTACCTGTAGATAACTTACCTGCTGGAACTCCTCCAGTAATGGGACCTGCACCAGAAGAAAGACAAATACCATCAGGACCAGCTATGGGTGGAATAGGTTCATTTACATCACCACCAAGTTTTGACCAAAATAAACCACCTATGAGTGGAGGTATTTTTGGAGCACCTATGTTTGCAGAAGGTGGAGGTACTGGAGAAAATAAATTACCTAATGAAGGCTTAGAAGCTTTAGCTAAAACAGAAAAAGGTAGAGAAGCTGTAGAAGCAATGGGTTATCAAGAAGGCGGTCAAACAGATATGATGCAAGACCCAATAACACAAAATGTAATTATGTTTATTCGTGGTGAAAATTCTGATGAAGATGCTGTTAATATGTTTATAGAAAAATATGGTGATGAATTATTCTTACAACTTAGAAGTGCAGTTCTTAAACAAGCAGCAGGAAATCCAAACGCACAAACAGAAGGCTTAATAAAAGGTAATGGAAATGGTGGAATGGCTGATGATTTACCCATGAATATAGGCAAGTTTGCAGAAGCTGCTGTATCAGAAGATGAATATATTATTCCAGCAGATGTTGTATCTATGATAGGAGATGGCAGTTCTAATGCAGGTTCTAAACAATTAGATGGTATGTTAGATAGAGTTAGAATGAATAAAACTGGTACTAAAACACAAGCATCTCCAATGAATCCACAAAGAGTAATGCCAGCATGAATCAAGTAGCAGAAAAAATAGATGTAAAAGTAGAAGAAGATTTTGAAATATCGTTAATGCCTAGCGATAAAATGACTCTTGTATGGGAACAATGTGAAAAACTTTTAGAAAAATCTTGCAAACGCTCTAATGGCAGAACTACACCTAAAGATGTATTTTATGATTGCCTTAATAATAGAGCTTCACTATGGATTATTTTTGATACAAATAGTTTAGACATTGTTGGATGTGCTATTACAAAAATTAATCAATATCCAACTGGCAAAAAAATGTTAAACATTGACCATGTAACTGGTAAGAAAATGAATGACTGGGCTGATAGAGGTCTTAAAGTTATATATGATTGGGCTAAAGCTAATGATTGTACTGGCATTGAAGGTGTTGGTAGAGAAGGATTTTGGAATTGGATTAAAGCTAGAGAAAATTGGAAAAAAACATCAGTATTTTTTGAATACGAATTTGAGGAGAATAACTAATGGGCGGAAGAAGCGGCGGTTCATCAGGACCAACAGAAACAAAAGTAGTAAATACAGATTTACCAGAATATGTTCAACCGTATTTTGAAAGGCTTCTGCAAAGAGGAGAAGCTGAATCTAATCAACCATATACACCATATCAAGGCGAAAGATTAGCATATTTTTCTCCTGATGAATTAGCATCACAGGGTATGACAAGAGGTTATGCACAAGCTGGCACTCCTCAAGAATATCAATTAGCTTCACAAAGAGCAGCACAACTAGGCGGACCATATGGGTCTGGTTATCAAGCTGATTATTTAGGTGATACATATGATGCACAAGGATATGGTTCAGGCTACCAAGCAGGACTAGTAGGTTCAGGTTATCAAGCAGGTCAACAAAGAGAAGGCTATGATGCACAATCATATCAACCAGGTTATCAAGCACAAGGATTACAATCTGGATATAGAGCACAAGATAACTTTTCTACATATAATCCAAATGCAAGACAATCAGGGTATCAAGCAGGTCAAGTAGGACCAGCATTTCAGCAATTAGGATATGAAGAAAACATAGATAGATTTATGTCTCCATATCAACAAGCTGTAACTGATGTACAAAAAAGAGAAGCTACACGACAATCAGAAATGATGGGTGATAAAACTGCAGACGCAGCTTCTATGTCTGGTGGTTTAGGTGGCTATCGTGAAGCTATTATGCAAGCAGAACGTGAGCGTAATCTAGGAACACAGTTAGATGATATACAAGCTAAAGGCAGTCAAGCAGGTTTTCAATCAGCACAGCAACAATTAGCAGCAGAGAGAGCTTCAGGTTTAGATGCTTCTAGATTTGATTTACAACAATTTACTGCTGGTGAACAAGCTAGACAAGCACAAGAACAAATGCAACAACAAGCTTTTTCAGTTAGTGAAGCAGCCAGACAAAAAGCTGCAGAAATGGGTATGACTGCTAGACAACAAAATCAAGCAGCAAGACAAGCTGAAGAACAATATAGACAGTCTGCATTTAGTCAAACAGAATCTGCACGTCAAGCACAAGAAAAATTTGGACAAAGTGGTTTTCAATTAACAGAAGGTTCTTTTCAAAAACAAGCAGATATAGACTTAAAAAGATATCAAGCTGGAGAAGCTGCAAAACAAGCAGCATCAAAACTTGGTCTTACAGCAGCACAGCAAAATGAAGCAGCTAGACAGGCTCAAGAAAAGTTTATGCAAAGTGCATACGCTACATCAGAGAAATCATTTCAAGAACAAGGCAGACAAGACATTGCTGCTTATCAAGCTAGAGAAGCTGCTAGGCAGGCTCAAGAGAAGTATGGACAATCAGCTTATGATATGTCACAGCGTTATGGTCTAGCCTCTGTAGACGCTCTTAGAGGTACTGGTAAAGATATACAAAATGATGTGCGACAAAGAATTGCTTCATTACAAGGCATAGGTCAGGGTAATAGAGCAATGCAACAAGCATCTATGGATATGGGATATCAAGATTTCTTAAGACAACAAGGATATTCTAATCAACAGTTAAGTCAATTAGCTGGTTTATTAAGAGGTGTGCCAGTAACACCAAATCAACAAATAAGTACATATCAACAACAACCAGGATTATTTCAGACCGCAATAGGAGCTGGATTAGGTGGACTTGGTTTATATAAAGGAATGAGCTAATGGCAAATTTAGTAGAACTATCAAATCAATTAGAAGATTTTCCAGAGCAACAACTTGTGCAAATGTCACAAGACCCAAACTCTATGTACCCCTCTTATTTAGTATTGTCTGAAATACAAAGACGTAATCAGATGAGAAAGATGTATGATGCACAACAACCAAAACCACAAACAACTGTAGCTGAAGAAGTAGTGCAAGAGTTTTCAGGTCAACAAGGTTTACAAGGAGCTATGGCTCAATCACCTGGTCCACAAGATGCTTTCCCGCCAAGTGATATGGGTAACATGGCTCCGCCTTCTCCTATGCAAATGATGGCTGGTGGTGGATTAACTGGTTCTGATGGAGGTAAACCTTTCTTTAAACCTTTTATGTATCCGCTTGGCTCAAAGGGTAATCCAGTTGGAAAGTATACTAGTAAGGAATATCCACATGGCGTTCCTGAATCAAACATGTCAGAAACTAAACAAATTCTTTTTGAAAGAAAACAAGAAATAATGGATACTTTAGCAGATAGAAGAATAAATAAAAGCAGGATGAAAAACCTTAATGAAGAATTAAGAGCTATTAATATAGAATTAGCAGGAAACTTTAATCAAGGCATAACTAGAAACACAAGGAAGAATAATGAGGCTATGCGTCGTACTTTACAGGGAATAAGAGGAGAAGATGTTAATTATCGTGAATCTCTTTATGACGTTCAAAACCGACAAGATAATGAAAAAGCAAATCAAGATTTTTTAAGAATGAAATTTTTAGAGAGTGCAGGAATAGGACGAGCGGGTTTGCCTGCATATCAAGCTGGTGGTAGAACAGGTTTTCAAGTAGGTGGATTTACACCTACTGGACAAAATCCTTATCCTACAGGTAGTGAATTAGTATCTGATACATTTACATCTTCTGGAGCAGATATAGGATTAAGTGAAACTATTCCAATAGAATCTTTAAGCGAATCTCAAAGAAAAGAAATATTAGAAAAATCTGAAAAATTATCTACAAGTGAAAAAATACAATACGGATTAGGTGCTGCTTCATTAGCTTTATTAGCTACACCTGCTCCAGGAGCAAGAATTGCAGCAGGAGCTACTAAGTTGCTTCAATTAGGTGTAAGAGCTGGCTCTGGTTTAAAGAAAATTTATGATGCTAAAAGAGCACAAAGACTTTTAAAAGCTGGTCAAAGAGAATTAAATAGAAAAGGTGGTTTGCCAGCTACAACACCATACAATCCAAACACAGTTTTACAAACTGGTAAAGAAGCATTAAGACGAGAACTACCATATAAAATTATAGGAGGTTCTACACTTGCTGGAGTTACTATTCCTCCTGCACTAGACTATCTTACAAATGATACAAATGTTGTAGATGATAATACATTAAATAATAAAAAACCAACAAATCAATTATTAGATACAATTTTAAATAAAGATAAAGAAACTAAAAGAAAAGGTCTTGGTGACCCATTAGATTTAGCAAGACTTGGATTTACTATCATGGGTGCTAGAAATACAAGTGAATTAGCTAGTGGTCTTGGTGGATTAGTTTCTGATATTCAAGGTAGAGATAAAAAAGTAGCAGAACAAGAATATATAAGAGCACAAACTGATGCACTTGTTGCAAATGCAAATATGAAATTGCCTGACCAATATTACAAATTAGCTTCTACATATGGTGCACAAATAAAAGCATTATTTGATGCAGGTAAAACCGAACAAGCTGCAGCATTAAGTAATGAATTAAGTCAAATACAAGCAGCGTATGCTAAATCTTTAGGTTTAAATATACTTACACAAGAAGAACAAGATGCTGCTGCTTTGCAAGCACTAGGAATTGGAAACGCATAAATGGCTGATTTTAAATCTAAGAATGGTCAAACAATATCTATTCCAGATAATTTAACTCTTGAGCAAAGAGAAGTTATTGCTGGTCCTTTAAAAAGAATTCATGGAATAGATATTAATGAAATAAATATTGCTGGAAGAGTTAAAGCTTTTGGTCAAGGTCTTGGAGGAGCAGCAGCTTCAGCAATACCAAATGCATTGCAAGGATTGGTTGGATTAGTTGATGAAGGAAATGATAGTGAGTTATATAAAAGTTTGGGAGAAGTATCAGATTCAGCTAGAAGTATAGTTGGTGATATTGACCCAGCCTATCAAGATTTATATAGCACTAAAGCAGGTCAAGCTTTTGGTTCTGTAGCGATGCCATTAGGAGCTGGATTAATAGGAAGAAGTTTATTTAAAAAAGGCATAATTAAAAGTCAAAATGTTGCTACATTTGGAGTTCCAGCACCTTTTGTAATGGGTCAAGGAACGCGTGAATCTCAAGATAATATTGAAAGGGCTACAGAGTTAGGTGAAAATGTTGGTCCAGTACAAGAAATAATTGCTGAAATTATGGGTGCAGGTATAGGATTAAGTGAAATGTTACCTATTGCTGCTATTTTTAAAAGAATACCTAAAACTGCATTAAAAAATCCAACAACTAGAGAATTAGTAACAACAAGATTAAAATCAATGTTAAAAGCTGGTGCTGGAGAAGGATTACAAGAAGTTAGTGCAGGACTTGCACAAGATTTAGTAGCTAGAGGTATATATAGTGACCAGTTGCCAATAGGTGAAAGTTTATTTGATGACTTTACTTTAGGTGGTCTTGTTGGTGGAACTATAGATTTAGCTATTAATTCAATGGCTGGCAGAAGAAATGTTGGTAGACATTATCAACAAGAAAAAGAAGCAAGACTTCTTAGAGATAAATCAGAAATCTTAGAAAAAAGAAAACAAGAATTAGCTATAGAACAACAAAATTTAGTTGAAGTTCAAGACCTTGAACCAGCCACTATACCTGATATAGCTATACCTGATGAACTGGGAATTGAACCTAATCTAACTTATGCAAAAAATCCAGATGATACTTTTAGTATATTAGATTTAAATGCCACAGATAATTCTATTATTGATACTGTCAATAAAGAAACTGACGCTATTAATACAATAGAACTTGCAAAAAATAAATTTGAAATACAAAAAATAGACCTTGAATTAAAAAATAATTTATATATGCAAGGGCTAATAAATAATGCTTCTGCATTTGAATTAGGAACTTTAATGATAAGTCCAAACTCAAGTGCTGTTAATTTAAAAACTGTTGTCAATCTTGATAGCACCATTAAAGATAAAAATTTAGACGAATTTAGAGAAAAAGTTTCTAAAGGTAAAAATCCAAATACTTATAGAGGTGTTGAGTTAAAAGAAGAATATACAATTCCTGAAGTTAAGAAGATTTTAAATAAAAAAGATTTTAATACATGGGCTTCACAACAAGCAAATGAAGTATTTTTAAAAGCAGAAGAACAAGGATATCCTTCTATTACTGCTGGAAAAGAAACACCAAATTTATCTGCTGCTGCATTTAAAGATGTGGCTAAATCAAAAAATATTCTTTTAAATTTTAATGATAAATCTGTTAAAAACGCAGCAGAAAAGCTAACTGGTACTGCAAACTTTAAATCAATGAGTCAAGGACAAAAAGAATTGTTTATGGCTAGATTGTATTCATTACCTAGATTTAATCATAAAACAAAATTACCAGATTTTACACCAAGAAATTACAACGCTGCAATGATGAAAGACTTTGTAGCAAATATGTCTTTGAATAAAACTGAATTTAATCAAAATGATTTAATTAGTACAAGTGAAGATGTTTCAGTTAATCAACCTTTTAAAAATAAAGAAGATTCTGCACAGTTTATTGATGATTTAGTATTTAGTGGTAGAGCAATACAAGTTGAAGGAACTAATAAATATAAAATTAAAGAAAATTTTGAATTTGATTTACTTAGAAAGTCTGAAGGTTTTAATGAAACTCCAGACGAATTTCGTGAAAGATTAATTAAACAAAAGTTACCAGAAAATTTAATTAATGATTTAGTAGCACAAGAAGAAATAAAACAAGCAAAAGTATTACCTCCAAAAGAAATAGAAGAAGTACAAATTAATTATGCTGATGCTGTTGAACAAGGTAAATTAAATAAATTTGCTAGAGAAATAAAAAATAAATTAAGAAAATTAGGTTTATCAGAAGTTGGTGCTGTTGTAAGTAATGACATACTTTCAACAACTACACTAAGACAAACTAAAGATAACACAATGTTATATGACCCAAGAGAGGTTAGAAAGTTCAACGTAGAAGGTGAATATGATAGATACACTGATACTATATTTTTATCATTAAATTCTGTAAATCCTGATGGCAATTTATCTGATTTACAAATATCAGAAAAATTAGATGCAATTTTTAACCATGAATTAATTCATGTTTTTCGCAAAAAAGATTTAATTACTGAAAAAGAATATCAGTATCTTAGAAGTCTTGTAAAAAGAAAAAAAGTTCCAAAATCTTTTGATGAAAAATACTCAGGTAAAACTTTTTATGAACGTGCAATAGATATTAACCAGTCTACTTTAGCTGGTAAAAATATTGAACCAGAATTTGCTGAAGAATTTTTTGTAGAAGAAGCTGTTGCTGAACTATTTAGAGCAAGAAATTTTCCAGACAATGCTACTCCTTCTAAAGTAAAGGGAATCTATAATAAAATTGTAAAATTTTTTAAAGGATTAGGTTCTGCTATGCGTTTGTCTGGATTTTCAAATGTTAAAGATATTTATAATGATATAGAGTCAGGAAAAGTAGGCAGTAGAGAAAGAGGTGAAATTAGAACTTTAAGAGAATTAGATAAACTTAATGAAAATTTGCCTTTTGATTTACAAATGCCTGTTTCTTCTCCATATGAAACTGAACAACGTGAAATTATTATTGATACAGACAATCAATTAATAACAGATAGAAATATAAATTCAATAAAAACTCCACAAGCACAAAAACCACAAAATCCAGGAAATTTAAGAGGTAGTTATTTAGGTTTATATGATGGCGAACAAAGAACTGAACAACAATTAGCAGAAGAAAGAGAAACTATTATTGAAGGGATGGGGACTAAAAATTTATTAGGCATTATGAGTTGGATGTCTAAAAATGCTCCTACTAAAGATTTTAAAATTATTGGAAATAAAGTTAGATTACAATTACAAAAATTAAAAAATGCTGGGTATTCTTTTGCTGTGCATAGAGTAACTAAACAAAAAGATGAATTTTATATAAATGGATTTAGAAGTAGCACTATGGGATATGTTCTACCAGACCTAAAAAATAAATCATTTACATATGTAATAAACGATATGCCAGGTTCTAGACCTCTTACTGGCACAAATAAAAACAGAATAAATGGCGTAAATTATGAAACCATGTTGCATGAATCTTTACATGCATCTACATTAGCAACTATTGAAGCAGTAAGACAAAGCCCTGCAGGTACTTTTTCACAAAAAACCATGGCTGCATATAATGATTTAGATATATTAAGAGTAGAACTTATTTTAGAACTTCAAAAAAGAGCTTTAGAATATAAAAGAAATCCAAATCAAGAAGAAAATACTCTTGTAAAAATGCTTGCTGGTGGAAACGAAACATATGTAATTGATTATATTCTTGGAAGAGGAAAGAATGGAAAACCTAAAGGTATGCATGAGTTAATTACATTTGGTTTAACTAATAGACAATTTCAAGCTCTGTTAGAAAGCATACCTTATAAAGGTTACAAGAAAAGAAGTTTTTGGAATAAATTTGTAGAATCTATAAGAGAGTTATTAGGAATACCTGCACAACAAGATACCGCTTTATCAGCTTTATTAGAAGGTAGTCAAGAATTATTATCTTTAACACAAGAACAAATTAATGAAACGGCTATTGATGGCATTAGAGCATATAACCTAGAAACCATAGAAAGATATGAAAGTAAAGCTATGCCTACTTTTTCAAGAGGTCGTAATATAGATAGAGATGTTATTGAAGAAGAAATAAAAAATCTAGATACACAAATTTATAATGCAAATAATGTTTACAATCAAGACTTTGATTTAATGCAAGACAGAACAAAAGAAATATATAAACAAAAAATACAAAATTTAGAACAAAGAAGAGATGAACTTGTTAAAGATTTAAAAGAACTTCCTCCAACACCTCCACCAGAACCAAGACAACCCCCTTTATTTAGTAGAGGTCAAAGACAATCTCAAAGAAAATGGGATGAACAATATTATCATGTTGCTAAAAAACAAGATGCTGACAGAATTTTAAAAGAAGGTTTTTCTATTGATGATTCTGAATTTTTTTATAATCCAGATACAGAAATAGAAAGTGGAGGATTAGTAGTATTTACTAATCCAGTAGATGCTATTGCTTACCATAGAAGTGTAGATTGGAAAGTAGAATTATCTGATTTAGTTTTAATAGCTGTTAAGAAAAATACTAATAGAGATATTGGTAATGTAAATTGGCAACCAAATCCAAATTCACTTGGGCTTACAGGTCAAATACGACAGTTGAATGGAGAAAAAACTGAAGGACTACTTGGAGATGAAAAAAATACATCTTTATATTTAGATGTAAATAATGATAATGATTTAAATTATTTTAAAAATGTTAATAATATATTAGGTAGTGCTACATTAGAAGAACTTACACAAACAAAAATAAATCCTTATTTTGGTAAACGATTAGATAATGGCAATATGCCAACAAGATTTTATAGCCCTGATATGAGTGATTTTGGAGCACCTCTTTCACCAGAAGTAGTAAAAGGAATGATGACAGGAGAAGGCTTGTCTATGCAAGCACAAGGTAATGAAACAAGAGGTTTAGCTTCTACAAAAAAAGAACTTGGGACAATTATTACTAAATACATGAATGATATTGCTAATATATTAAATCCTCCTCCAAATACACAAGAAAATATTAAGATAGCAAAAGCTTTAAAAGAAGTACAAGAAATATCTGCAAATACTCCTAGAGGAGCCATAACTTATTACAACACAAATGCTTCAGATATAGCATTAGAAGCTGCTTTAGAATTTACACAAGATGAATCTGCAAAAGCTCCAAAAGATATTCCTAATTTTTCTAGAGGAACTATACCTGATGAATTGCAAGATGCCTTTAAAAGAATAGGTGGTCCTGTAAAAAATAAATTATCTCAAGGTGCTAGATTTATAGAAGCCGTAAAAGACCCTATAACAAGTATTAGAAATTTTTTTAAAAATTTTAGAACACAACTTATTGATAAATTAGACAAAGCAGAGCAAAGAATACTACAAGGCATACAAGATAACGAACAAGTAAGACTTGATAATAATACTGCTGATACATCTACTATGGGTGCATTAAGAATGGCAGATAGAGCAAGAGGTTTGTTTCAAAAAATGTTGACTAGAGGATTCATTACAGATGCTATAGAAGGCGAAGATGCTTTAGCTAAGTCAATGCCTTTAGAAATAAGCACAAAACATTATAAAGCTTTTGAAGGAGACATAGCAGAAGGAGGACTAATACAAATTTTAAGTGCTTTAAATCAAGAACCAAATTTAGATGGTGAATCTATATTTAAATTACTTGCATCTTTAAAAAGAATTAGTGAATTTAATAAAAACGGAAAAATTATTGAAACTCCTGTTACTAGTAAAGATTTAGAATTAATTAATAAAATAGAAAATGATTACCCACAGATAGCTGAAGCCTATGAAAACTATCAAAAATGGAATAATAAATTAATAGAATTTGCTACTGCAAAAGGTTTATTAAGTGCTGCTCAAGCAAAAGTATGGATAGAACATTCTAGTTATTATCCTTTTTACAAAGAAATGGTAGAAGAAGGAAGTGGTCTTGCTGGACCTAGAATTGCAGGTGGTTCATTGCCAAATAATCCATTAGCTATAAAATTAAAAGGTTCAGAGGACCCTTATGATGTAGACCCAATAGAGGCTATATCTAGAAATTCATTAGCAATTCTTACAGCTTCATTAAAAAATGATGGAGTAACAAAACTATTAAGAGACTTAACAGAGCTTGGACAAGCAAGAAAATTACAAGTAGGTGAAAAATTAGATGGGCTTCATACTATATTTGCTTTTGAAAATGGAAATAAAACATATTACGAAACAGATATAGAAATGGTAGAAGCAGTTAAAGGTATAGGTGCAATACCTACTGATATAGTTTCTAAAATTCTTGCTGTTCCAGCAGGACTGTTAAGAGATACAGTTACCCGTGACCCAGGATTTGTTGTTGTTAATTTACTAAGAGATACTATGTCAGCAGCAGTAACAAGTGGTGCAGACTTTACTCCAATTATTGATACTTTTGCAAATATGGCAAAAGACATGGAACAAATAGAACAATTTGGTGTTATAGGTGGTTATGATTTTGCTAATGATGAAGGTTCTGTAAAACAGTTTATTGACAGAACAATGAGACAACAAGGATTAAAACCAAACAATAGTATGTCAGCTCAAGATGCTTTCTTTAAAGTATGGGATGGACTTGGAAGTTTAACTACTAAATCAGATGGAGCAACTCGTTTAGCTGTATATGATGCTGTATATAAAAGACTTAAAGCAGAAAATTACACAGAAGCACAAGCACAATCAGAAGCAGCTTTTCAAGCCTTAGAAGTAATTAATTTTGGTAGAAGAGGAATGTCACCATTATTTAGAGTAGTTACTGCTGGAATACCATTCTTAAATGCAAGAATACAAGGTTTAGATGTATTGTATAGGTCAGCAACTGGAAGATATTCTGCTGTCAATAAATTACAAGAAAACCAGAATATTGATGATGTAAAAAGACAAATAACTACAGGATTCCTTGTAAGAGGGGGAACTTTAATGGGTATAACTCTCATGTATTATTTAATGGTACATGATGATGAAGAGTATAAAAATTTAAAAAGAGAAGTAAGAGATGATAATTGGGTAATACCAATTCCTGGAAAGTATCATATAAAGATACCTATACCATTTGAAGTAGGTATGTTATTTAAAACTATTCCTGAAAGATTGTTTGACATGACGTTAGGAGATGATGCTTTCACTAAAAAATCAGCAGAAGATGCTTATTCTTCTATTACTAGACAGCTTGAAACTACAACAACTATACCTTTCTTCCAACCAGCATTTGGTTTTCAGTTTGCAAAACCATTAGCTGAAGCATTTTATAATCACAATACATTTACTGGAACAGATATTGTTCCTTACTATCAATTAAAACAAGAACCTGGATTGCAATCTAGAGCAACTACCAACGAATTTGCAAAACAATTAGGAGAATTTTTAAACATATCTCCTATGAAGATAGAGCACGTTATGAGAGGTTATACAGGAACACTAGGTTCTTATGTTTTAAGTGTAGCAGACACGACTACAAGGACTGTTACAGGAGAAAATTTACTACCATCTAATTTTGCATTAAATAGAATACCTTTATTTAATAGACTACTTGTTAATACTGAAAAAGCAGGCGGTTATCAACAGCAATTTTATGAGTTAAGAGGAGAAGTTGAAAGAGTTGTAGCTACTATCAATAAATTAAAGCAACAAGAAAGATTTGATGAATTATCAGCTTATAGAAGTAATATGCAAGGCGTATTAGATGTTGAAGGTCAAGTAAGAAGTATTGAAAGATATTTGAATAATTGGAGAAAACGTAGAGACAGCTTAATGAGAGATAAAAATATTAGTGTAAGTATTAAATCTGATTTACTTCGTGAATTAGAATTAGAAAGAGATAAAAGATTAGCCTTTGTTCCTGAATTGAGGAAGGAAGCTAACATTCCGTTTATCACTATGAACCTCTAACATAGCTATATCCTTTTCTTCTTTCAATAGCTTTAGTGTAAAGAAGTCTTTATGTTGTGGATGTCTAGCATGAAACAATCTAGCATAGAAACAAATGTAGTCATTACTAATCTTAAACTCCCCACCTCTAGTCTCTATCTCATTGTGCCAACGAATACGATTAATAATCGCCCAATGTGAATACTTCTTTCTACCACTATTGATAGCTTCCAAAGTATAAGATTCAAACTTATCCCAAACTTGTGGGTTCTGTTTATGCCAGTTCCACCACTTTCTTTTTCTCTTTTCTA
>Ga0209634_1001871_pt1 | contig 15050 bp, 18 predicted proteins | sample LinPmetageLP40_FD_184043 | JGI IMG/M metagenome (GOLD analysis project Ga0209634, IMG submission 184043) | Marine viral communities from the Pacific Ocean - LP-40 (SPAdes) (version 2) | ecosystem: Environmental > Aquatic > Marine > Oceanic | place: Pacific Ocean | collected 2010-08-26
TCTAATTTCATATTCCAACAAATCCATAAGGTGTAAAAAAGACATTTCGTTCTTACACCTTCCTCCTTCTCATAATCGTATTTTTCTCTTGGAATGATTAACTGAAACCCGCCCACCCTATCACTCAACTCCTTAAAATATTTTGTTTGAAGACTGGTGCTTGGTAATAAAAGACAAAATGGTTTATCGAGAGAAATCAGTCTTTCCATTATTTTTAATTTTATTTTTACAATACCTTTGATTTTGTAGGGAGGATTATCAACCACCACCTCACCCTCGTTGCTCTCCCAAAAGTCATTATCATTATGTATTATATTAAATCCCTGTTCTGTTAAATATTTCCCCGAATATCCATCATTATAAAAAGGCAACCATATTGTCTTTTCTTTTGGAATGTAAGGTATTATCTTGTCCCACACATACGAAGGGGTATTCCAATCATTATCAGTTGTATGCTTCCATTTTACCATATATATTAATAAATAAAAAATATTAAAATATACAAAATCTATAAAAACTAATTATCAAATCTACAAATCTATTACAAATCTACAAAACTCTAAATAACCCAAAAACCCAATTCTTGCCCCCTGTTTTAACATAGTCCTATAGGAAAACATCTTCTCGGGGCACTATGCTATTTTGGGGGGCAAGAATTGGGTTTTTGGGTTTTTTTGGGTTTTCTGGGTTATTCTTCATCACTATCCATATTTATTTTACAATTCGTCCTTTTCTTCCAATTTACAAGAACACTCTTTTTACTTATTATTCTTTTTCCATCTTTATATTTTTGATATTCTTCAACATAGTATTTCTTCATTTCATTATTCTCTAATATATTGCTTTGCTTAAAATGTTTCATATTTGCTTTTCTCTTATTTGCTTTACTCATATTACTATATAAATCACTTTCTTTCCATAATTCATAAATATCTTTAATAGATACATAATCATAATCAGTAGGATTAGCAAGTTTCTCATAATTATCAACAAACCAATTATACATATCATCATTATCAAGTAGGTATTCCTTTGCCGAGTTCTTTGCTTCATCACAAATGTATAACTCATTAGGATTACCCAATAAATATTTGAAGAATGCGTATTTGTGTTCCTGCTTCCACCATTCCCTTTTGTATTCAACATTTCCTTTTTTAGCATTAGGATTATTTTTCAACTCCACCTCGTTACTTGTAAAGAACTGTGTGAAATCTACCTTTACCAATCGTTCCACAATCGCATCGTCGATACGACCTTGTAGAGCAATCATCTTATTCAACTCAATCACAAATGTTAAGTTTAGAATAGTGGGGTTCTTTCCATCTTTCCATAATCCCCGAGCGTCAATCCGCTCATCGCCAGTAAGACGTTTAATATTTCCCGCTTTAATTACCTCATCTTCATTCGGTTCGTTTGCGACAACCCATCTTTTTTTATGTAAATTACTGACTTCTGCGTTTGCTCCACCTTTGATTTTATCAGTAATCACACACATATTGAGTTTTTGTCCGTAGTCCCCAACAGTTTCCATCATCAACTCATTTATTAGACCTTTACCGTTTCGCCCAGCACCGTTCGCCATAAACAGTTTCTCTTGACGTTCTCCCGACAAACCACTACGAAGGATTGAGATGTATGTTCTTCTCATTTCTTTTTTTGGAAATATATCTTCAAATATCTTCTTAACCAACAAGACTGCCTCTTCTGTTGGTTCTTCGTAATCATATCCCGTTTTCATCGTAATATAATCTTCCTTTTGAATATCATATTCCTCACCAGTTTCAAGGTCAAAGGCAATATTGTTGAAACAGAATATATTAGGCGTTTTCGCATCAAACCTTATATTTTGTCGCTTACTCATAAGACTGATTTTCATTTGCGATAAAACCGAGTTAAGTTTAGCGTGAGTGGATATAGACCCAATCGTTTTGCCGACATCTTTAATATTTGCCGCAAACTTCTTCATCGCTTCTTCATCGTCACAAGTTTTTTGTTCTTCATATAATTTTTGTAGGTAAGTATTACACAAATCAATAATCTTGTTTTGAAAGATATTCATTACCATCTTATCGTCATTTCGCCAAAATCTCTTGTAATATACAAATAATTCTGCTTGTTCTGTAAATACAATATCGTCACCCAAAAGTTCAATCGCCGCTTCTGCGAAACCCTTGTCGGTCTTGTTTTTCACAAACTCAATTTTGGGTTTGTTTTCCAATATTTTTTTATGAATATATTTTTCGTAGGCAATAGGGTTGCCTTTTTTTGCGTAATAATTAATAGTGCCTTGTGTAAGTGTGATATTCTCGGGAGCATTATCCCAAATATTATCGAACCCTTCTTTATCATATTTATCACTCTTTCGTGAATATTTTATTGCGAGTTCTCTCGAATAGTTGTTGTCCTTCATCACCCAAACCAACTTTTTCCAAGAGTGATAATCGTCCCACGTTTCCACAGAAACCATATCCAAAAGTTCGTCATCATCGTCAATCACCTCTGTTTCTTCTGTTTCCTTTTTTTGTTTGATTTTTAGTTTTTTCTTTTTTGGAGGTTCAACCTTTTTACACCCTGATATATAATCAATAATATATTGGACTGCTGGGTCGTCATCTTCAACAACTTTAAAGATTGTATCAGTAAGATATTCTCTTGGGTTTCCGTCGCACCCGTTTTTTTTACATTTGGTTTTGGTAGGCGGAATGACTTGATTGCCGCCCATCAATAATTCCAAACCACAATCATCTCTACAAATATTATTTTTACCAACTCCTTCAACTGCCTCTTTTAGTTTTTGAGAGTTTGTATAATCAATCAATACATTTTTATTACCTTCTGTGCTTGACGAAAACATACCTTGCTCGTTTCCTACCAGTTCTCGGTAATCATCAAGTAATTTAAGAGTATTGTAACAATCAACATATTCACCATCTATTTTTTTACAGCAGTCAAAGTCTAACGAAAGAATGAGTTTGCCGTTTTCTTGTTTTCCCAGTCTAATTCCAAAACCAACAGTATATGGTTCGTCGTAATTAGATTGTGCTACAATTGCGTCGTGAGGCATCTTCTCCCAACCTTTCATTCCACCACCCCCAGAGTTAATTGGAGATTTTGCCGATAGAGTAATCTTTTTGGATTTGCCTTCCTTATCCTTCCCCATAAAGGACGTTTCTTTGGTGCGAACATTCATAATCGTATAACCATCTTCAACCAGTTGCTTCGGGGTCATCATCTTGCTCTTAACATCTTGCTCGTAATCCAAATCAATTTTTTCTGTAATCACCTTGTTTTCTAAATCACTCATTCTATACTATACAAAGAAAATAATTTTCTAAATCAATTTTATAATTAATTATTTTGAAAATTATTTTCCTAAACTTTTCAAGAAAATAAAAAGTTTCCCTTAATATCTTGAACCAAAAATCTCCACTCACACTCCAACCTTTCCATATTAATATCCTTTCTTAACTTTATCGCATCTAATACCCAGCGGATTTTATTCTCTTGATGAAAACACTCCTCTTCGTCATACCAATCGCTTAATCCGTTAATTTCCTCTACAAATGGGTAGGTGGGACGAGCGAACATTATTATATTATTTTGTAATTGTAATTCAAGATTTTCCATATATATTGTCTAAATATAATATTTATTCGACGAAAGCAGCACCCGCTCCCGCATAATTGCCTGTCGCAATTGCCGAACCCGCCCTCCGTGCTTGGTCGGCGACCCGCATACCACTACCGATTGCTTTGCGTCCCGCCCGTTTCATACCTACGCCCGACTTTTTCGCCTTGCCGAGCATTCGGTCGCCACCCGCCACGTCGCCCTTCTTAAACTTACGCTTCGCACGCTGGAGTTGCTTACCCGCACGGCGTCGCTTTTTTTCCGCTCGTCCCGCCATATCAATACCTTTACGGATTTGACTGAATACGTCCTTTTTCGCCATTTTATATATTATAGCAACAAAAAGATTAATCTTTGTTTTCATTTTTGTCTTCTTCTTCAAAAACCAGTTCGTTGTAATTCCTAAAAAAGCGAAAGTCGGCGGACGTCCTTAATGATGTATCTATCAGTAGAAAATCGTATCGGGATTTATAAGTAGCGTCGAATATCTCCTCTGCTTGTTTTTTAGGCATAAGCATATATTCCTCTTGTATCGCCGTTACTTCTTTATTGGTCTTGGGTTTGAATAAAAATATCATATTCGCATTTGACCGCAACGATGGGGCGAGGTCTGTAATTTTGTGACCCACAATCCACACCGACAGATTTTTATGGCGACGGTTCTTAATGGTTTGATTTAATATTTTCTCATTTTCTCTCGTCCTCAACTGCGAACTAACGTCATCTAAAATTAACAGATTGTGTTTATCCTCCTCCACCGCCTCATCGCCTATATCTTCCAGCAAGTCAAAAACTTCGTGGTTCAGTTCTTCAAATTTCTGGTCGTCCGCTATCTTCTCCAGCGGACTGTCTTTAATAGTCCCCGCAGAAGGACTTACGAATATTACCTTATCAAACATTTTACGATAAGACAGTTTCGCTTTCTTATCTTTGGTAATTTTGTTTGACTTTAATAATGATACGATTAAATTACTTTTCCCCATTCCACTCGCACCATTAATGATGTAGAAATGTGAAGTATTCATAAGAGGGTCGGCGATGCCTTTTCCCTTGCTGTCTTTTATACATTTGTCACAATCCATCTCTACTTTATTGACTTGTAATTCTTTGTTTTCAATCTCCCTGATTTTCATTTATAATATAATAAGAGAATAATAATAAGCAACTTTAATAACTCTTACCCACCCGACCCAATCTTCTATTCGCCGCATTATCCACATACACTTTCCCACTTTTCCGCCGTGCCGCTCGTTCGCTCTGGGACGCTCGTGGTGCGAAATCGCTTTCAGGTTCGGTCAAATCCATAGGTTCTCCAAATGAAACTTTTTTAAATCCCCCACCCGCACCCCTGCCGACGGAAGTTCCCGAAGTTAGTCCTTCGAAATCACTAACATCTGTAGGCGAAAACTGTGTGTCTGTCGTCATCTCGGGTTCTGTTAATCGTCCCGCCCCTACACCCGCCCTTCTAAATAAAGCAGATGGTGTATCGCTTTCACTCGGGGCATTCATTCTTTGTAATTCTGCGACTAAACGTTCTGCTCTCCCAAAACTTACAGTGGAAGTATCAGAGGGTGAAGGACTATAATCGCTGTCGGGTTCTGCCGCCGTTGTAGCAGATGAAGAAGATATAACGGAATTAGTATCATCGTCAATACTCGCCCCATCAAAAGACCCCACATCGACGGTCGCTCTCGGGTATGCGACATTTGTATTAAATGCTGTTTGCTGTTCTTGGCGGTATGCTGTTAAATCTCCACGCAATCTTCTTAATTCAGCAGTATTAACATTTTGATAATTTCTTAAAGCACCAGCGATTGCTCTATCAAACCCGCTCTGTTTCGGTTGCTGATTTATAAGAGTAGGGAAGGGGGGGAAATACAACGGGATTTGATAAGGTTGGGGATTACGGGCGACATCTAACGCTGACCGCATTTTAGGTTTAGACGCTTTCCTCTTCCTCTTCTTCTTCGGTTTCTTCAAATCCCCGAGAATTACTTTCACTATCTGTGTCACATTCTGCTTTTGATTGACTACTTTTCTCGTCATTTATTATAACATTAGATAAACTTTCAGTTAAAGTCACACTTTCATTCCGCACTATAAGGGGCGGAATACGAGCGTCTTCTAATTTTTTGTTCTCACACTCCGCCATATATTTAAGAGTTTCATCGTCAAATCCGTAAAACTTTTCTTTGTATTCTTCAAGTGAAATAAAATTAGGGTCTAACTTATTCATATCAATCTCACAATCGTTTTTGTCATTATTTTGAAAGTCGCAGAATTGTTTAACAAATAAATTAACTTCGTCTTCAGTCCAATCTCTCCCGTCGTCATAGACCGCCTCGTTAATGATTTTATCTAAATTATTATTTAGCAATTCAAAATCCGCCGTATTCTCTAATTTTTTTATATTATCCATATATATATATAATGGGGAGAAAAAAGATTGTGAGAAAACCTATTGAGAAATTGAGCGAGAAGGAGCAAATAGAAGTAATTGAGGATAGTTCCAGTAGTGAAGAGGAGGAGTTTGATGAAATCCCCGCACCTCCTAAACTCGTCAAGGAAAAACCTAAAAAGGAACGTAGTGCTAAACAATTGGCGAACGACCAAAGATTACGAGATGCGGCGGTCGCACGTCGAGCGGGAAAGTCAGCACCAGTTAAAAAAGAAGTCACACTTGATACATCTCTATATAATGGCGAACCAGTTAAGGAAACCCCGAAACAAGACCCTGACGACAAACCGCTTACGATGAAACAATACAAAGCACTAATTGCCTCACAAACGGCGGAAGTAAAACCGAAAAGGAAATATGTGAAAAAGGAAAAACAATCAGCACCACCACCGCCGACCCCCGCCCCGTCGCCGACCCCCTCTCCTCAAAATAATATGATGTTTGTATAATCAATAAATATTTTATTTAGCATATATAAATGGTAAATAAATTATTCATAGTTGTGATGTATAGTGATTACGAAAAAGAGAGGATTGGATATGTGGGATTATTCCCAACGAAGCAAGAGATATTAAGACGCATACCAATCCTAAATTATAATGATTTAGTATTTAAGAAAAAAAAATACAAAACCCCGAAAGCATTATTTGACTGTGTAGAAGTGCCGATGAATTATAAGATATGTTTTAACTCTTACCATCTCGCAGACTATCGCAGATTTATTCAACCTCCACAACTTGCTTAACCTCTTGTTTCTGTGTGATGACTTCGGTTGGTTCTTTAATATTTGATACATCGTATTCTTGTAGAAGGACATTCACACCAGTTCCACGATTTGCTGATATTTTTCGCAGCATATCGTATGACCCATTTTCGTCAGCATATTTAAGAACCGCTTTGATGATTTGTCCTTCATTCAATCCAAGCACTACATACTTTTTAAGATACGAGGCGATAGAGGCGGGAGTGATATGCTCTCCATTCTTGCGAGAGAATAATGGTTTTGTATCAGCATCACCCAGCACATCTCGCACAGCATCGGCAAACTTTTTAACAACAATCGTGTTTTTCTTCTGCCCGTATTTTTTAGCAGTCTTATAAACATTACGGATAAAAATTACTTTGTTACCATCAACGATTAAGTGATTACGTTTCTCATCATAATTGTCTTTTGGTTTTGCGTGTAGGTCAGCGAGAGCGACGTCTTGATTTCGAGTATTAATTTTAAACATTATGAAACTGGTAATATATTTACGAGGGTCAGTTTCTTTCTTGACCGCACTCGCAATCTCTTTATAAGTCGGGAGTGATTGCGAGAGGTTTTTATTTTTATCAACCTGTATTTCTCTCTTCCTGTCTTTAATCTCTTTATCCAACTCGTCAAACTTTTCCTTATTGTCTGCGTAAGAAAATATCTTCTTTGCTATTACGAATACGCTGTATGCGGTAGAAGGATTATCAACCTTTTTAATTTCTCCTAAAATAACATCAAGAGATATTTTTTTGATGGGTTTCCTTTTGTCGGTCATATTTAATATTTTCCTCAATCTCATATACGAACCAGCGTAAGACTTGGCGGTGCTTTCCCCCAATTCTTTGATGAGTGATTGCTTCTCCTTTTCCATTATATATATTATTAAATATATTATTTTAAATTAATTTTTAAATTGTTTTATTATATTAATTCCTAAATAAATTATTCGCCAGTTTTACTCCCCGAAACGGAAAATTATAGTTATTTATTAATAACTGACTGAAATAATAAGTTATTTAAATATAATTATAATTATATTTAAATAACTTATTATTTTTGGGTCTTTTTAAGTAGTTATATTAATATATTATTTGATAAATTATTATTTACCCCGCCAACAACACCAAGTCGGTGTCGTGTCCTCGTCCTGTAATGTATTCTTCCTTACGGCGATGCTTTAAAACATTTAAAATATATTTATATACTCGAGGCATCGCCCACTGCTCGGGCGAACTCACACCCGCTCTTACTGAACTTGGATTTGTTTTATACGCCCCCACTCCACGATTGAATACGTCTTGAATTAATTTCTTTTTAATACCAAAGTATTTTGCGAGTGTCGGTAATTTCCTATTGGGAATATCTCCGTATAACTTCTCAAAACTTATCGTATATTTGGAACGCCTCATTTATATATATTATCTAATATATTATTTTTAAATAATAATTAAACTTCGGGGTCTTCATCATAAACCCGCTCTATTGTTATATTTAAATAATTATCGATATTCGCATTCGGGAGAGTATTATTAAAGTTTCTATCGCTTGTCGTTTCTAACTTCTGGCGAGGTTGGATTGTGCTCCCCGATGTTAAATAAATGAAATCTTCGAACGATACACTTCCGTGACCGCCATCAGAATTATTACGAATATAATTCCAACCGAAGAAATTATAGTTTTGTTGTTCGTCATAATCTGTCGTTGTCCCCCCAGTCACAATTCGCAGATAATTCATAAAACTTACACGGTCATTATATCCGTCGCTTTGCGTTTGTGCTGAAACCCTAATCCTATAATAACCATTAGCGGTAAGCGTGATAGTTCCCGCACTGGTGCTACAAAAACTATCCCCAACTCGTCGGTCACTAACTATACTTATTTGTGTGCTCCCGTTCCCCCAATTTGCTATACTTCCACTCGCCCCCAATATTAAATCTTTATCATACCCAAAATGACGCAGTTGAGGTTGAATAAAATTATTACCAATCAATTTACTATCACCAGTTACTTTAAACTTATAAGTATTTTGAAAAGTATCACCACCACCTAAATTAAAATTTCCATTAGACGACATATTCATAGCGGTCGTTTGAGTAGCACCGTCCGCATAATTATTAAATAATAATCCTCCATAATTATTAACAGCATCGCTCACTCGTCCAACAATACTCCCTAATGATTTTTCTTCTGTTCCTACATTATCTTGGTCGTAATTTTCAAAACGAATTTCTGCGTTATTACTTGTGGTGCTCCCGTTTCTTTTTCCCCTTAAAATCATTCTTGCGTCGTTGCTGTTAGCACTTGACGCTGTAATTAATAATTGCGTATTCGTATTGCTTACAATCTCTAATGCGGTAGGTAATGTCTGTGTTGCTGTAAGTGTGGATAAATCTAAACTTATTGTATTACTCGTTATATCTACTCCCGCTCCCTCTGTAAGAGTATCTTGTTTGCTCTCAATTTCTGTTTGGACGCTCGTCACTACGCCACTACTTACATAGTTGAGGGTTGCTCCTGTGATTGTTCCGCTCGTTACTATACTCCCAGACATCACGCCATCAAAACTTATAGTAGTTCCCGTTATATCTATCCCGTCCCCAGTTGATAAGGTTGCTTGTTTCGTCGCCAATCCAGTAAATACACCACCACTCGTTATTAAATCCGTTCCACCATCTGTGATTGAACTCGTATTATTTACAGTTAATAATATTGGATTTTCACCCAATCCAATAACACTTCTTGTAGTTTTTACGAGCGGAGCGGATACATCATATAATTGTGCTTTCTTATCTATTTCCCCTTGTATCGTAGCACCACCCGTATTATCAAAACCAGTCAAAGCACCAAACTCCCCAGTTGTAATTATTACAGCACCCCCGTCATTATCGGCACTTATAAAATTGGGATTTAAAAGATTACTTGCTGTTAATTTATCTTGTTTGTTTGCTAATGCTGCGGCATTTGATGCTACACCCGACGTCGCCGCTTGAAGTTCGGCGTTTATTATATTTGTTGCTGTGAGATTAATCGCCTTAAACGTATCTACTTTTAAATCACTTACGTCGTCACTATTCGTTACATTCTTGCTTTGAAATGTATTTTGATTGAATAATGTTTTACTCATATTATATTATATACAGATATATTATATGGAGGACTATACCAAATACACTCTTGAAGGTGCTTGTAGTTTTTTTATAATGGTTTTAGCATACAGATTATATAAGATGAAATGTAGAACGAGTAGCAATTGTTGTGACGAACATATCACAGCAGATTTTGAAAATAGTGGGGGAGGAGATATTGAGGTATAACCCAAAAACCCAATTCTTGCCCCCTAAAAAAACAAAGTGTATAGGTGTGAGGTTATATAGGGGGTTGTGTGATTTGGGGGGCAGGAATTGGGTTTTTGGGTTGTGGGGGTTCATTCATCTCCAATATTGTTTCACCACTTAATGGTTGCCTTACACAATCTACTAAACCCCAGCACAGACTTATATTTTTACATCTCGATTGCTCCGCCGTTTTACAAAAAGATATTACAAAACCTATCACCATTCCACATAAAGCGAGCAATCCCGTTTCCGTAAGAGAAATACAACTCATATATATATTTACTTTTTATTTTTTTTCTTCTTCTTCTTGATACTACCGTCGTGAAAATGGGAGATTGCGTGGGCGTGAATTCCTTTTTCTGTAAATCTTTTTGCTCGTCCTAATGCTGAACCTGTCTCTACCATATTCTGTAAAAATGATTTGCCTTTTGATGCGTCGTGCTTTACGCTGTGAGTTTTCAATTTACCAAATGGAACATTACCAGTTAAAAATCCAGCACTTACGGGGTCATTCTTAATACGATGATTTTCTACTTTATTTTCTAATTCTTTTTTCACTTTCGCAGATACAGCACTTCCATTACTAAATACGGGGTGGGCGGCAGCATTAAATGTTTTAGCAGAAGTTAGATGCTTTCTTACTTTCTTGCTGTTTGCGATTGTGTGGTTTAAAGTTCCTCCACCAAGACTATGCCCTCCTAAATGTAAAGCAGAAGTTGGTTGGAGTGCCTTTATAATTTTATTTGTTTTTTCTTTTCTGCGTTTCATTTTTGCGTCGTGTCCTCCTAAACCTACTGCCGTCATTAAATCCGCTGTAATATCATTATGATTTTTATTACGTCTATCAGTATCCACTTTTGTTCCTCTGTGTGCTATAAAAACATTATTGGGGTCGTCCTTATGCTGATACGCTGTAATCTCACTATTTGAATGTTCGCTATTGACTACATAACCAGTCTGTTCTACGTGCTTATTCGCATTTGCTACACGCTGTGTTTTATTTACACCTTTCTCTCCAAGTTGATATGCCGCTTGTGTTAGTAGTGCTGAATGTTCTCGTGATGGAGTTTTGATTTCCATAATATATTATATACAAATATATTATTGAAAAATTATTTATAGATTGAAGACCTAAACAGCAATAGACCAAGTAAGAGTATTGAGGTCGAGAGAGCAGAGAATGGTGTGTTCGCCAAAAATGTTGATGACGTGGTTGTTTCCAGCGGCGGCGGAATATTCCATAGTGAGTTGGACTACCTGACCGATACAATTTACACCCGCCACTAAACCAATTGAACTCTCACCACCACCCACACGCTGACTTTCGAGGTCAAGGTCAATAAGGAACGAACCAGTCGCTGCCGATGTATTTCCCGCACCATCTTGAAGTGCGAAACCACCGTCTTGCGAAATAGAACTATCGTGCGTCCAAGCACACAACGCCCTCTGTGAAATAAGTGCCTCCGCAAGAACTTCAGCACCCGCTCCCAAATCCCCAGTAGTTCCCAAATCTTGAACGTCCCTCATAGGGTATTTCACACCACCAATAGTGATAAAAAAGCGATTAAGACGAAGACGGGCACGATTACCAATTGTATTATTAGCAGCAGTCACAGTCTGGCGTTGCTGGGCGATAAGAACACGATTGAGCGAACTCATACTAAAACCAAGAGTGGAGACGAGTGAAGTGGCGGTGGCGGAAAGCGACGATTGGTGATGCTGGTAAGAAGGCATCGCAATTTTGAAAGCACCACCCGAATTAGCAGCGACCATACTCATAACATCGCTTCCAAGTTCAAGATTGTAAGTCACAAGGGCGACATCTGTGATAGTAATTTCTGCGTCAGTCGCAGCACCAAGCAACGCCCTTGCGGAAGTATCAAGGATTAAACGGATACGAAGTCTGTCCCTTCCTACTAATGGAAAATAACGTGAGTTTATTAGCGGGGTAAGAACAAGAGGGAAACAGACGGCACGACTTGCCCCATTAGCAATTTCAGCACCCGAAAAATCATTACCAGCACCAAAAAGGCGAAGTCCCGAATTATTACGGAATGCTGGTGAAGTATCAAGCGAAAGCATCATTTCGTATAGACAATTCCAATTATCGCAAGAAAAAAGCGTCTGCCCGCCTAATTCAAGCACAATTTGCTTAATACACGACGGAAATCCGCCTCCAGTGAAATTAACAGCAGCACCATTACCGTTATTAACAGTTGCCTTAATGTAAGAAGACTGGAAATCACAGAAGGTGTTATTAAGATTGGCGGGAAGGTCGAAAATTATCTGCGAGTTCATAGTGTAAGCACCCTGCGAATTAGTTGGGACAATTTCATTACGGATTGCCCTACTGGACGAAGCACGAGGAGGAACTTGGGAATAATTCAAACGTTGGGTTGAAGCACTCATTATATACTATACTAATATATAAAAAATTATCTCATTTTATATTTTAATATTGTCCTAAAAGGGATTTGGTTCGGGGAATGCGGGTTTATAAGAAACATCATAATTAATTTGGTTTTCAATAACTTCGTCGTAATAATCAAATCTCAAAATAAACACCCCGTCTTGGTCGTTAATATCAAAGTTATAGTAATTTTTATTACCTTCAACGAATGTTAAAGTAATCTTATCGGGTCGGGCGGCGGTTACTAATTTAATCGGTTCAGCACCCGAGTTCCCGATATTCCAATTATAAGCACCCCCCGAAATATACCGAAAAATACCTAATGTTCCCGCATAATTTTCAATCTTGTTGGTGTATAATTGCTCGTTAAGACCGCCCGTTAATGTTCCTACATAGTTAATCGCTATATTTTGGTCGCCCGCCCCGTCTGTTTCAAGAACCGCATCTGCTAAACTTACTTTACAGAGCGTCCCCTTATCCTTATAGTAATAAGCGTCGGGGGGGATTTTCCAAACCAAACCCGAAGAGGTCTCTTCATATACATCTTTTATGTAGCACGTCACGTAGTCACTATAAACAGGAGAAGTCATTATATATTACATAATTATTTTATTTATCGCATTTTCTCTATTCCGTGCCTCACCGCATTAAGGGTCGCTCCCGCCGCTAAAAGTTGGGGCGAACCCGTCATCGTTCCCGCAGCATACGCCATTCGACCGCCATTTTTCAAACCGAACATTCCTACTTTTGCCGCCTTTGCTCCAAACTTCGCCAGTTTTTTTGTTTTCATACCGAACACCGCCATTGCTATATATTTATAAACTATTATATTTTTTTCTCTTCTTTAATTTCAGGATTATATGTTTCCCTTATCTCTCTCAATAAACTATTTCTAAACTGTGAAACTCGTTGCTTAACATAGTGAATTGTTAAAGTGAGATTAAAATTAGCACCATTCATTTCTAATAATTTCCCCTCTTGGTCTGTGAGTTCTATATCTAAATGACCTATATTCTGTTCTGTAATTTGGTAATACAAAACTTCGGGTGGAACAAAAAAGATGTATCCGCCATAATTGGTGTTATTCACAATACTCGCTATTATATTATTTGTCTGTCCTCTGCTGTCTATATTATTCATCGTAAGGTTTCGCAATCGAATATAAATATTTGTTGTTCCTCCTAAATCACATATCCCAGTTGCCGAATATGTTGTTGCCGCTGTTGTCGGCAATTGTCCCGATAATCCTAATTGACGAGTGAGAGTTGTTCCTGCGTCTATCGTTTCGTTTCCAGCAAATGTAAATATATATTTGTTATTATTATTGGTGTCGTCAAAAGCAACACTTCCTACTGCCCCGAGAGCAGCACCAACGGCGGTCGCCAAACTTTCAGCACTATAATTTCCAACATCTATTGTGTAGGTTACGCCACTCACTACTATTATATTATTATTTGACGTCACATTAAACATACTGTTCGGCATCGTCATATTTGTTAATCCAATAATTATCCTATATCCAGCAGGTGCTACGATTGCCTCATTTAAATAAAAGATTTTTTCGGCATCACTTATTGAAATCACCGCATCATTGCTGTGTAAAAATATCGATTGACTACTTCGTTCTGTATCGTTCAAATGGTGGGACGGCATATATATATTATATTATTATTTTAAAATGCTAAACCTTTGTTTTGTGGTTGAAAATAAACATTTGTGTTATTGTAGGTATATTGGTAAGGATTATTAATTTGGGGGTGGAAACCTTCGGGGGTCTGCTCGGGATACACCTTCGGGCGAGTTCCAAAGGTATTGAAGGGTTCGAGGGTCGGGTCGTATGCGTGGGGCAAAACGCTGTCTAAATATACTTGCTGTCCTTCTCCACTCTCTTCGTAATAACTCGGGTCGCTAATATCCTCAAAATCAGCATCTTCGTTATGGGCGTAATGTCCGTCAATTGTTTCACTCATTATACAATATCAATATATATTATTTATTTCTTCTTTTTTCTTTTAGGTGGGGGTCGGCGAAAGAACCTGCTGTCGGAATGCGGGGTTCTTGTCGGTATTGGGTGTCCTGCCCCCTCATTTGTCTTAAATATTGGACGAAGGTGGGGTTCTTGGCGTGGTTTGTGTCTAATTTTCATCATTATATATTTAAAGGAGATAATTTGTATGACGAAATCCTATATTTGCGAAAAGTGCGAGTTTTCAAAAGTGGGATTTGGGGTTCTTTTTGGGTGTTTTGCGATATGACGTGTATTTTTCAAAAAATTGAAATGGATTTACTCCTACACTCTAACAGCACCAACAGCAACAATATGGCGGCAATGACCTCCAAAACTACCGATTACGCAGTCGCCCACATCAAGGACAAGACTTGGTATGAAGAGAATATCAAGGACAAAGGGGGTTTTCGTGATGTTTCCCGCCATATTGATACACGAAAGACCAAGAAAAATCTCGG
>Ga0209634_1001874_pt1 | contig 15027 bp, 17 predicted proteins | sample LinPmetageLP40_FD_184043 | JGI IMG/M metagenome (GOLD analysis project Ga0209634, IMG submission 184043) | Marine viral communities from the Pacific Ocean - LP-40 (SPAdes) (version 2) | ecosystem: Environmental > Aquatic > Marine > Oceanic | place: Pacific Ocean | collected 2010-08-26
CCGGTCCCGCCCGGCCAAGACGCTGGTGGCCCCCGCCCCGGATCGCGCGGCGCTGGAACCGATGCTGACCGCCGCCCTGCGCGTTCCCGATCATGGCAAGCTGGAGCCCTGGCGCCTGATCGTCTTGCGGGATGCGGCGCTGATCCGGCTGGCCGATCTGACGACGCGGCTGGGCGCGGCGCAGGATCGCGATGCCGACAAGCTGGCCAAGGCCCGCGCGATGTTCACCGACGCACCCGCGATGGTCGCCGTGATCGGATCGCCGCAACCGTCCGACAAGGTTCCCGCCATCGAACAAACGCTGTCCGCCGGGGCGGTCTGCCTCGGCCTGGTGAACGCTGCGCTGGCGGCGGGATGGGGGGCAAACTGGCTGTCGGGCTGGATGGCGACGGACCGTGACTGGCTGACACGGGGGCTGGATCTTGCCGCATCCGAATACGTCGCGGGCTTCATCGTTCTGGGCACCGAGACCTCCGCGCCGCCCGACCGCCCGCGACCGGACGTCGATTCCCTGACAACATGGGTGGAGGCATGATCGACGACGCACTCCGCGCAATTTCGCAACTCGGCGACCCGCGTTTTCGCCGCGTCCTGCTTGCCGGGGTCGGGCTGTCGCTGGCACTTCTGATCGGGTTCTCCGCCCTGCTGGTCTGGGGCGCAACGGCCCTTGTCGGCCCCTCTGTCACCCTGCCGTGGCTGGGCGAAGTCACCTGGCTCGACAATGCGGCAGGGTGGGCCGCTGTCCCCTTCACGCTGATCGCGTCGATCTTCCTGATGGTGCCGGTCGCGTCCGCCTTCACCGGGCTGTTCCTCGACCGGATCGTCGACGCGGTCGAGGATCGCCACTATCCCCACCTGCCCCCCGCCCGGCATCAGGGCTGGGGCGAGATGTTGCACGAAAGTGCCGGGTTTCTCGGCCTCGTCATTGCCGCGAACCTTCTGGCCCTGATCGCCTATGTCTTTCTCGCGCCCTTCGCGCTGTTCATCTTCTGGGCAGTGAACGGGTTTTTACTGGGGCGGGAATATGCGCAGATGGTCGCCCTCCGCCGGATGCCCGTGGCCGAGGCGCAGGCGTTCCGCCGCCGCAACCGGGGTGCCATCTGGGCGATGGGTGTGCTGATGGCGATCCCGTTGTCGGTGCCGGTGTTGAACCTGCTGGTCCCGGTCATCGGTGCGGCCAGTTTCGCGCACCAGTTTCACCGTCTGAACCGGGTCTAGCCGCCGAATTCGGGCCGTCCGGTCCAACGGCGCAGGTCGTCGATACCCAGTGTCCCGGACATGATGAACCAGACCAGCGGCACCCAGAGAACCAGCGTGATCGCCGTGGCGATGCCCACGCGACGCCACAGGTTGAATTCGGCCGGTGACGAAACATGGGTGCCGGGCACCCGTTCACCCCGGTCGCCCTGCGTGTCCTGCCCGACCTGAAGCCCGATCAGGAAGACCATGGCCCAAACCATGGCGAAAAGGACGAAAGCGGAGAATATACCCATCAGACCTGCTCCAGTTCGACAAGCGTTCCGGTGAAATCCTTCGGATGCAGGAACAGGACCGGCTTGCCATGTGCCCCGATCTTCGGCTCGCCCGATCCCAGCACCCGTGCGCCCGAGGCGATCAAACGGTCGCGGGCGACCAGGATGTCATCCACTTCATAACAGATGTGATGGATGCCGCCCGACGGGTTCTTGGCCAGAAACCCATTGATCGGGCTGTCGTCGCCCAACGGGTGCAGCAGCTCGATCTTGGTGTTCGGCAGGTCGATGAACACGACCGTGACGCCATGGTCCGGCTCGTCCTGCGGCGGGTTCACCCGTGCCCCCAGTGTATCGCGATATTGCGCGGCGGCGGCGTCCAGATCGGGGACCGCAATGGCCACGTGGTTCAGCTTGCCGATCATGTCGAGTCCCTTGTCCCTTTGTGCGGCGTTATGCGGTGCGGCCCCGGCCCCCGCAAGCGGGCTGCGCGATTTGTCGCGCGCCGTTCATCATTCGTTAGGGATGTAATGCGCAACTATCGGACGAAAGATGAGGAGAGGCACGATGATGGATCCCGACATGCTGGTGCGCCCTGCACCCACCCCGCAACGTCCGCTTCTGGGCCAGACCGTCCTGTTGGTCGAAGACAGTCGGTTCGCGTCCGAGGCGGTGCGCATGCTGGCCCTGCGGTCCGGTGCGCGCATCCGCCGGGCCGACTGCATCGCGTCGGCGGAACGGCACCTGCTGACCTATCGCGCCGGGATCGCCATCGTCGACCTGGGCCTGCCCGACGGTTCGGGGCTGGAGCTGATTTCACGTCTCGCCAGTGCCACGCAACGTCCCACGGTCCTGCTCGCCACCTCCGGTCAGCCCCGCGACGAGGTGGAGGCGGAGGCCTGCGCCGCCGGGGCCGACGGCTTTCTGCCAAAACCCATCGAAAGCCTCGCCACGTTTCAACAGATCATCCTGCGCCATCTTCCGGCGGAAGACTGGCCCAAGGGCCTGAGCGTTGTCGGCACCGAAACCGTCCAGCCGGATCGCCTCGCCCTGTCGGAAGATTTTGCCTATGCGGATCGTCTGTTGGGGGACGAGAGTATCGCGCCCCGCTTCGTGGCCAATTTTCTCGCTGGATTGGCGCGCACCGGCCACGATCCCGTACTTCTGGCCGAGGCGGAAGGCCTGGCAGCACAGACGATGGACGACCTGCGCCCGCGCCTGCGCCGCCTGATTGCCGAACGGCTTGGCGAACGACGGGTGGTGTAGGCGGGTCTTTCAGGCGGCTGCGAACTCCGACAGGGACCGAAGCTGCTGGCCACCCGCGTCGAAGTTCGACGGTGCCAGCCATGCCAGACGCGCCGCCCGCACCTGGGGCCAGTCCCCGTCAATAATGGCGAACCACGCCGTATCGCGGTTCGCGGCCTTGACCACCATGTGCTGCCGGAACGTCCCCTCATGGGCGAAACCGAACCGCAACGCCGCTGCCCGGCGTTCCAGCCGCGCATATCGCCACTCCAGCATATCGGATGCGGTCCATTCCAGCGACGCCCACCCGGACAGATCGGTCATTTCGGCGCCAGGCGGATCGCCCCGTCCAGCCGGATGACCTCTCCGTTCAGCATCGGATTGGTCGCGATATGGCCGACCAGCGCGGCAAATTCCGCCGGATGTCCCAGACGCGCCGGAAAGGGCACCTGCGCGCCAAGCCTGTCCTGAATGTCCTGCGGGAACGCCGTCATCATCGGCGTCAGGAACAGGCCGGGGGCCACGGCGACGACGCGAATGCCCGACCGCGCCAGATCGCGCGCCATCGGCAGGGTCATCGCCGCCACGCCGCCCTTGGACGCGGCATAGGCGATCTGACCCATCTGGCCGTCGTAGGCCGCGATCGAAGCCGTGTTCACGATTACGCCGCGCTCGCCGTCCGGCCCCCGGCCATCCTGCTCCGCCATGATCGCGGCGGCGGCCGAGGCACAGTTGAACGTGCCGATCAGATTGATGCCGACGGTTCTGGCGAACAGCGCCGGATCATGCGCCCCGTCGCGACCCACGGTCCTGGCGGCAGGCGCGACGCCCGCGCAATTGACCATCAGGTCCAGCCGGTGCCCCTCCGCCACGGTTGCCAGAATCCTGGCGCAGGCCGGGGCGTCCGTCACATCCAGCTTGTGAAATGTCCCGCCCAGCTCTTCGGCGAGGCCCGCACCCTTATCGTCGAGATCAAGGATCGCGACTGTCCCGCCAGCCCCGGCAATATGCCGTGCGACCGCCTCGCCCAAACCTCCGGCCCCGCCCGTGATCGCCGCTCCGCATCCGCTCAAGTCCATCGCACCCTCCCGCGCTGATCGGTGCGACGGTAAAGTCGCGGGTGGTCAGCGCAAGTCCGGTGCGGTGACGCTGGCGCGGATCGTGCTGCCGGTATCGTCGCTGTCCGCCGAAATGCCGACGCCGACCAGCAGGCCCGGTGCCCCGCCGAAGGCGCGGGCATAATCCGCCGCCAGATCGACGCTTTCACTTTGCTGTCCGGTTCCCGCCGGACGCAGGACGATGGTTTTCATGCCTGCAAGATAGGGACTGTCCTGCAGGGTGCCGCGGACGTCGTCACCGCCCCAGACATAGACCAGCACCCGCGTATCCGCATCCCGCAGCAAAGCCGTCGCACGCTTCGGGTTAAGGCCCGCGGCCTTCGCGGGCGTGGTCCAGGCAAAATAAATCGCCAGGTTGCGGTCGTCCCCGCCCTTGCGGCTCAGGTCGGTCGCAGGCACCCCCTCGGCCACGGCCCAGCCCCAGCTGGCGCGCGTCGCGCCCTGCATCGACACTGGCGTTGCCCGCCATAGCAATGACACGGTGCCGTCGGACACAACCTGCAAAGATGCCCCCTGCATGCGATAATCATTTGAAAACAGGCGAAAGAAACCCTGTTCCGTCCAGTTTTTATCGAATGGAAGGGGCTGCGCCGTTGCGGAACCGGCAAGGGTGGTCGAAGCGATGAGGACGGCGGCGATGGCCGATGCGATATGTTTCATGCCCCTGATCTATGGCTGCGATCGGCGAAGTCCCCTGACATGCGCGTGACCTGCGAAAATCATGCGTCAGCACGTCGGATCGTTGGAAAAGCTGTGGAGAAGCGCAAATCCTCCCTTTACAGAAACGTCGCTTGCCTGCACCATATCTTGTAGAGGGGACATAGAGACGATCATACGGGTCGCGTTCTCCACCAGTCCTATGGGCGCAGAAGAAGGCGGGACATGCTTCACGAACGGCAGCAGTTTTCAGAAACAGGCGACCTCCACCCGATCGATTTGGTCGAGACCGTGGCCGAAAGCCACGACTGGGCCTTCGATCGGGTTGGAGACGACCAGATTTCCATGCAGGTCGAAGGACAGTGGCGCAACTACTCCGTCACTCTTGCATGGTCCCAGACGGACGAAACCCTGCGGCTGATCTGTTGCTTCGAGATGCAGCCGCCGGACACCAGCCTGCCGCGTCTCTACGAGACCTTGAATCTTGCCAACGACGAATGCTGGGCCGGATCCTTCAGCTATCTGAAGGATCGGAAGATGATGATCTGGCGGTATGGCCTCGTCCTCGCGGGCGGTGTCTGCGCACAGGTCGATCAGGTCAACCATATGGTGGCCGAAGCGATCATGGCCGGCGAGCGCTACTATCCGGCCTTCCAACTGGTGTGCTGGGGCGGTCGCGCGCCGCATGTCGCAATGCAGATCGCCATGGCCGAGGCTTACGGCCACGCCTGATCTTTTCCTCGCCCCGGACAGGCCCTAGGGTCAGACCCCGGAGGGTTGCGCATGGATTTCACCGATATCGACACACGCGGAGTCGTGCTTCTGGGCTGCGGCAAGATGGGTTCCGCGATGCTGGCCGGCTGGCTCGATCGCGGCCTGTCGCCAGCCGCCGTTACCGTATTGGACCCCAAGCCATCGGACTGGCTGCGCGGCACGGGCGTTCGCATCAATACCGATTTGCCCGCCGCCCCCGCCATCGCCCTGATCGCCGTCAAGCCGCAGATGATGGGCGACGCCCTGCCCGCCTTGCAGTCGCTGACCGACACCCTGTTCGTCTCGATCGCCGCGGGCACGCCCATCGCCGCCTTCGAGGCCGCGTTCGGGTCGGACGCCCGCATCGTGCGCGCCATGCCGAACACCCCGGCGGCGGTCGGCAAGGGCATCACCGCCCTTGTCGGGAATTCCGCCGCCACCCCCGCCGATCTTGATCTGGCCGGGCAATTCCTGTCCGCCGTCGGCGAAGTCGTCCGGTTGGACGACGAAGACCGGATGGATGCGGTCACCGGGCTGTCCGGCTCCGGCCCGGCCTATGTCTTTCACATGATCGAGACGCTGGCCGCGGCCGGCGTGGCGCAGGGGCTGGACCCCGAGCTGGCGGCCCGCCTGGCCCGCGCGACCGTGGCCGGGGCAGGCGCGCTGGCCATGACCGGCGAAGATCCGGCACAACTGCGGATCAACGTCACCAGCCCGAACGGCACCACGCAAGCCGGGCTGGAAGTGCTGATGGCCGAGTTGCCCGACCTGATGGCCCGCACCGTCAAAGCCGCCACCGACCGATCGAAGGAGCTTCGGGAATGAACATCACATACGACGATTTCCTCAAGGTCGACATCCGCGTCGGCACGATCACCCGCGCCGAACCTTTTCCCGAGGCGCGTAAACCCGCCATCAAGATGTGGGTTGATTTCGGCGGCGATCTTGGCGAACGCAAGACCTCCGCTCAGGTGACGGCGCACTATACGCCTGATGGCCTTGTCGGCAGACAGGTCGTCGCCGTGGTGAACTTCCCGCCCCGCCAGATCGGCAAATTCATGTCCGAGGTTCTGGTGCTGGGTGTTCCCGATCCGGACGGCGAAGTCGTCCTGCTGGCCCCCGATCAGTCCGTGCCGGACGGGGGGCGGATGCATTGACGGATCTGCCGAAACTCCTCGTTTCCCGCGCCCTGCCCGACAGCGTAATGTCTGCCCTGCGCGACCATTTCGACGTCACCTGCCGCGATACGACGCAGCCGATGGACCTGCCGGAATGTCGCGCGGCGCTGGCCGATTACGACGTGATCCTGCCGACGCTGGGCGATGCCTTCGGGGACGACGCCTTTACCGGAACGATCCGGGCGAAGGGGTTGGCGAACTTTGGCGTGGGCTATAACCACATCGACGTCGAAGCCGCGCGCAAGGCGGGCCTGGTCGTGACCAACACCCCCGGCGCGGTGACCGACGCGACCGCCGATATCGCCCTGACACTGATCCTGATGACGGCTCGCCGCGCGGGCGAGGGCGAACGCATGGTGCGCGCGGGCAACTGGCAGGGCTGGCACCCGACGCAGATGCTGGGGATGCATATATCGGGGAAGACGCTCGGCGTGATCGGCATGGGCCGCATCGGGCAAGCCATCGCGCGGCGCTGTCACCACGGCTTCGGCATGGACGTCGTATTCCACAACCGCTCGGTCAAATCCGTGCCGGGTGCGCGGCAACTGGCGTCTGTCGCGGAGGTTTGTCAAACGGCCGATATCGTCGTCACTGCCGTCCCCGCCTCGCCCGAGACGTTCCACATCATCGATGCCGCAGCCCTGTCGGCGATGCAGCCGCAGGCCATCCTCGTGAATATCGCCCGCGGCGACGTGGTGGACGAGGCGGCGATGATTGCGGCGCTTCAAAACGGCGGGATCGCGGGTGCGGGCCTTGATGTCTACGAGCAGGAGCCTCACGTTCCCGCCGCCCTCATGGCCCTCGAAAACGTCGTTCTGTTGCCGCATCTGGGCACAGCCGCGCTGGAAGTGCGCGAAGACATGGGCCGCATGGCGATGGACAACGCCGTGGCCATCGCCGAAGGCCGCGATCCGCCGAACCCGGTCTAGGCGACGGTCCACCCGACTTTCCTGCACTCGGGCTGGCCCGCAATGACGGGCTGGGCCGGGCGATACCGCCCGCGCCCGCACGCCAAAGTCGTCAGATGCCGTCGATGCAGACGTATTTGACCTCCAGGTAGTCGTCCAATCCCTGGCTTCCGCCCTCTTTGCCCAGACCGCTTTCCTTGACGCCGCCGAACGGCGCCTCGACCGTGGTGATAAGGCCCGAGTTGATGCCGATCATCCCGTATTGCAGCCCTTCGTTCAGGCGGAACGCCCGCCCCAGATCGGAGGTATAGGCGTAACATGCCAACCCATAGACCGTGGCGTTCGCCATCTCGATGGCCTCTTCCTCGGTCTCGAACCTGAACACCGGGGCCAACGGACCGAAAATCTCCTCGGTGGCGAATTTCATCGCCTGCGTGGCCCCGGTCACAACCGTCGGCTGGAAAAACGTGCCGCCCTTGTCGTGCCGCGCACCGCCCGTGACGACCTCGCCGCCCTTGTCCCTGGCGTCGGCGACGAAGTCCTCGACCTTCTCGACCGCATCCATGTCGATCATCGGCCCCTGCTCGACGCCCTTCTCCAACCCGTCCCCGACCTTGAGCGCCTCCGTCCGCTCGACCAGCCGCTTGACGAAGGCGTCGTGGATGCCCGACTGCACGATCATCCGGTTGGCGCAAACGCAGGTCTGGCCCGCATTGCGGAACTTCGACACCATCGCGCCCTCGACCGCCTTTTCCAGATCGGCGTCGTCGAACACCACGAAAGGCGCGTTGCCGCCCAGCTCCATCGAGACCTTCTTGACCGTATCCGCCGACCCGCGGATCAGCTCCTTGCCGACTTCGGTCGATCCCGTGAAGGTAATCTTGCGAAGGTCGAAACTGTCCATCATCGCCTTGGAAATATCCTTCGCCGATCCGGTGACGACGTTCACCACGCCCTTCGGGAACCCGACCTCCTCGGCCAGCGCACCCCAGGCCAGCCCGGAATAGGGCGTCGCCGTCGCGGGTTTGGCGACCACGGTGCAGCCCACGGCCAGTGCCGGTGCGATCTTGCGGGCCAGCATCGACGACGGGAAATTCCACGGCGTGATCATGCCCACCACGCCAATGGCGTGTTTCGTCACCAGGATACGGCGTCCGTTCACGCCCGCCGGCACGATCTCGCCCTTGGCGCGACGCGCTTCCTCGGCGAACCAGCGGACGTATTGCGCACCGATGGCGATCTCGCCCATCGATTCGGCCAGCGGCTTGCCCATCTCGACGGTCAGCAGTTCGGCCAGATCTTTCTGGTTGTCCATCAGCGCGTCATGCAATTTCCACAGCAGCGCGCAGCGATCCATCAGCGAGGTATCCCGATACCCCGGAAACGCGGCAACCGCCGCCTTGATCGCACGTTCGGCCTCGGCCTTTCCGCCCTTGGGCACGGTCCCGATGACGTCGCCCGTCGCGGGGTTGGTCACGTCGATCGTCTCGCCGCTGTCCGCCGCGACCCAATCGCCACCGATCAGGTTCGCCTGCTTCATCCAGTCCTGAAATGCCATGTCTAGTCCTTTTCGAAGCTGAAAGTGGTCGTCTGTTCATAGGTCTCGCCCGGACGCAGCACGGCACCGGGAAAGTCGTCGTGGTTCGGCGCATCCGGCCAGTTCTGCGCCTCCAGCGCGACGCCTGCATGGGCGCGATAGGTTCGCCCGTCCAGACCGGGCACCTGTGTATTCAGCTTGGCCCCGTCATAGACCTGCAATCCCGGCTCGGTCGTGGCCACTGTCATCGACAGTCCCCGCGCGTGCAACACCGCCACATCGCGCAGGGCGACGCGTGCGTCCGACAGGCACAGATTATGGTCCAGCAGCCCCGCGCCCGGCAACATCCGCCCGGCGCGGAAATCAAACTCCGTGCCCGCCACCGACGCGACCCCGATGGGGATCATGCCGTCGTCGACGGGCGTATAGCGGTCGGCCTTCACCGTCAGGTAATGTCCGGAAATATCGTTCGATCCGTCAAGGTTCCAATAGGTATGATGCGCCAGGTTGCAGATCGTCGGCGCGTCGGTCGTGGCGCGATACTGGATCCGCAGCGTGGCGTCCGGGGCGCAGGTAAAGGTTGCCGAAATCTGCATCGCACCGGGGTATCCCATTTCTCCGTCCGCCAGCGCGATGTTGAAGGTGATGCTGTCGTCGCGGTGATCCGCCACCGTCCAGACCCGCTTGCCGGTGCCCCTGGACCCGCCATGAAGACTGTGCCGGTCCTGGAAGTTCGGGTCCAGATGATACGTCGTGCCGCCCAGCGTGAACCTTGCATCGCCGATCCGGTTGGCAAACCGTCCTGCGGTGGCCCCCATGTAATTGCTGTGCCCGGCGGCGTAATCGTCCAGATCGGCCAGCCCCAGAACCAGCGGCGCGTCATGCCCGTCCAGTCGCAGATCGACCAGCGCGGCCCCCCATTCGGTAAAGGTCGCGGTCAGGCCGTGGCCCGTAATGATATAGCGGTTCAGGTCCATGATCGAGCCTTAGTCCAAACCCAGATGCGCGGCCACCTTGCGCGCCGTCATCTCGGACACGCGGGCATTCGCCTCGACTGTGACGCCACCGATATGCGGCGTCAGGATCAGGTTCGGCACCCCGGCAAAGGGGTGGTCCTGGCCCAACGGTTCAGTCGTGAACGTATCCAGCGCCGCGCCGCCAAGATGGCCGGATTTCAATGCCGCCGCCACCGCCGCCTCATCCACCACACCGCCCCGCGCCGCATTGATCAGCACCGCGCCGGGCTTCATCGACGCGATGACGCGGGCGTCGATCATGCCCCGTGTCTCGTCGGTCAGCGGAACATGCAGCGAGATGACATCGCTCTGCGTCAGGACTTCTTCCTCGGTCCCCTCCATCGCGCCCGGAAATTCCTCGGCGTAAGGGTCGGAGGCTAGGCAGGTCATTCCCATCGCCCCCGCCAGTCGCGCCGTCACCCGTGCGATTTCGCCGAACCCCACCAGCCCCAGCGTCTTGCCCGCGACCTCCCGGCCCTGCCCTGCCACGCCACGCGGCCAGTCGCCCGCCTCCATCGACGTCCGCAGGTCGTAAGCCCCGCGCAGCATCATGGCCGCCGTCGTCACGACATATTCCGCCACGGACAGCGTATTGGCCCCGGTCGCCGGAAAAACCGCGATGTCGTGATCGGCACAACCCGCCACATCGATATTGTCGAGTCCGACACCCAGCCGCCCGACACAGGAAAACCCCGAATACAGCAGGTCACCGCGCACCTGCGTCCGGTTCCTCACGATCAGGGCCTGCGCCAGTCTGGCGTGTTCCGCCAGGTCCTCGGGACGATCCGGCAGGTCCGGCTCGTACAGGACCTCGGCCCGGTCCCGCAGCCAGTCGACCCAGGTTTCGTCCATGAATTCGGTAATGAGTATCATCGCACGCTCTCCTGAGAATTGTTCGTTTTCCGTGCGCCTGTCGCGTCGGACCTATATCCGACGTGGATCACCCGTCGGTCACCCCTCTGTCGCATGCCCCTCACACCCCGCGTCCCCGCAGGTCGATCGCCTGACCGGAACGTGCGGATTCCTCCGCCGCCTCGCCGACCAGAACCGACCAGTAGCCATCTTCAAGGCTGACCTCGGGGCGTCCCTTGCCGCTGCGGACAAGGTTCAGAAACCGCTCGTGTTGGTAAAAGGTCGAGCCGTGATGATCCCCCGCGAACAGCAACTCCGGCGGCGTATGGATCGTCTCGCGAACCTCCTGCTTCAAGGCGCGCAAGGATGTGATCAACTGCGCCTCCCTCGGCTTGCCATCGGACGTAAATCGCGCCGGACCGGGGATCAATGCCTCGACCCGCGCGGTGGGTCCGGTGACGGCGATGATCTCCTGCCAGTGCGACCCTTCCGCGAACATGCAAAGATCCAGCATCCCGCGGGTGCCATTGGCAAAATCGACGACGACATAGGCATTATCGACGATATCCGGCACCCCCCCGATATAGCGTTCGTCGCGGTGATTCACGTCGACTCCGGCGCTGGCATAAACCCGCACCGGATCGGCGCGCAGCATCAGGCGCATCAGGTCCCAGAAGTGGCAGCACTTCTCGACCAGAGTGCCCCCGGAGCGCGCATTGAACCGGTTCCAGTCGTCGACCTTCTGCAAGAACGGAAAGCGATGTTCACGGATGGCAACCATGCGCGGCACCCCCACGGTCCCCTGGTCCAGAGCCTGGATCAGCCGTTGGACCGGCGGCATGAATCGATACTCCATCGCCACCCAGATCGGTGCGACGCGGCCTTGCGCCATATTCAGAAGATCGCGGCAGTCGGCTGTCGTCGTGGCCAAAGGCTTCTCGACCAGTATCGGCTTGTCAGTCGCCAGCAGCTGCTGAACCAGCCCGGCATGAAGATCGTTCGGTGCGGCAATAAGGTAGACATCGCAACAGTTTGCGGCAATCAGATCCCCGGCGTCGGCAAACCCCTGCGCCCCGGCGGACGCCATGGCGGCGGCGCGCATACCCGCATCGGGGTCGGCAACGGCAGTGACCGTCGCGCCATCCAGCAGGGCAATATTCCGGATATGCTCCTGCCCCATCATACCCGCGCCGATCAGGCCATATCGGATCATGCGCCCAGTTCCAGCACGTCGATCCCCAACCCCGCCGCGACCCCGCGCAGAGCCTCCGCATGGTCGCCGTAAGCCAGCGCCATGTGATGCTCCAGCCCGCTGGCCATGACGTCCCGGCACACGGCATCCGCCCCCCGGTCAAAGCGCACTGTGCCGCTGGTGCCGGTGAAGGCCATCGGCGCGTCGACCACATCGCCCGTCGCGATGACGACCTGCGGGCGACCATAGGCCTGGCTCAACCGAAACAGCGTCACGCGGCCCGCTTTCAACGGAAACTCCAGCAACAGCGCCTGTTTGCGGTTGGTGTGGACCGTCGCATCCGGGGCCCTGGCCGCCATCGACACGGGCGCCTGACCGCAGTGCCAGACGACCCCGGTGTCGCCGTCCATATCTACCAGATCGGCCAGGAACACCGGGGCATCGGCCACGTCCTGTAGGATGGCCTGAGTGACCGCGCCATAGACGTCGGCCTCGCAGGCGCAGGGGGTCTGCGCCTCGCCCAGCATGGACACCGGGCCGCAAACCGCTCCGCCGTATTCGGTAAAGGTTTCCGGCCAGCAGCGGATGGCCATCGCGTCGAAGCCATGCTCCGCTTTCAGCCCGGTCAACGCCCCGGCCAGGCGCAGGGACCGGTCCAGCTCGCCCTTGTCCAGTTGCTCGATCCCTCCCAGACCTTCGGCTTTGGCGGCATAGGGCGCGACGGCCGCATCGGGCAAAGCGCGGGCACGGTCGAACAGGTCCGGCAGGTCCAGTTCGGTGACCTGCGCGCCGGTCAGCGCCTTCAGCGCGGGCGCGTCATAGGCGCAGGTGTCAAAGCCATCGGGCCGCTCCCCGATCCGCCCGATCCGAAGATCGCGGTTGATCGCGACCGGAGCGGCATCGCTGGCATGACCACGCTTCGGCGCGACCTCCGGCCCCGACAACAGGGCGTCCAGGTCGACGGTATCGCCATAGGCCCAGGTGAAACGCCGGTCGTTTAGGCCCAGTGCATGAGAAAGCAGGTTCAGCCCGCAAAACGCATTCAGCCGCAACCGTCCGCCGGTTCGCGGCTCCGGCACGGCCCAGATCGCGACGCGTCCCTTGTGGGCCACTGCGGCGCGGGTTGCGAAGGCGGCGTCGGTGAAGGTGACCTGAAGGATCAGCAGGACATCGGCGTCGGCGGTGGACTTCAGCGCAGCCTCGTCAGGGCCCATCAGCAACCTGCGCGGGCCGACGACCTCATGCCCCGACGCATCCAGTTGCGCTAGCACTGCCGCCAGCTTTTCCTCGGCATAGGGCACGTCGAACGTGGGCCGCCCCAGAGGCAGGAGTCCAATGCGCATCAGATGTCCCCGTATCCGTGCCGGAACCCGGCCGTCGGATCGATAAAGGCCGATCCGTCGCCGCCATAGCAAGCATGTCTGTGCCACGGTGTCGCCTGCGCATCGGTCAGCGCGTTCAGTTCGGCCATGTATGGGACCGAGTCGCGCGTCAGCCCCGCCTGCATGGCGTCCCAATCCGGATAGGCATTGAACGCATCCAGCCAGATCGCGCGCCCCGCCAGGAAGCCCGAGGCCCCGGCGGCATAGGCATAGTCCAGAACCGTCTTGAAGTCAGGCTTGCCCGCGCCCGCAGACAGCATGACCCAAGGCCGCGCGGCCAGTTTGCCCATCTCGTCGAACAGCGTCTGAACAGCGGCCTCGTCCCCGGCGATGCCCTTGGCCGGAACCGGGCTTTCCAGCTTGAAGACGTCGACGCCGTAATCCGCACCCGCGAAGGCCTCGACCGAGGCCAGCACATGGTCGGAATGCTTGGTCGCCATCTCGGTGTATTCGGAGGTCTGTTCCGCGTCGGTCCCGACCGGATGGACCAGAAGTTCGAACAGGAACGGGATGTCGTATTTCGCGCAGGCCTCGCCCGTGCGCTTGACGAAATCGTGCTGCGCCTTGCGCACGTCGTCCGAAATATCAGGCCTGTACCATGCCAGAACCTTCACGGCATCGCCGCCCATCCGCTTGATCTTGCCCACCGACCAATCGTCGATCTCGGCCGAGAAACGACCCTGCCCGGTGTCGCGGAACAGGCTGTCCTCCAACGTCACGATCAATCCCTTCCGCGGGTCGAATACCTGCCAGCCATGCGGGATCGCGTAATGCGGGTCCAGCAGCATCGCCGTGGACGAAGGCTGCAACGCCTCGAGCAGCATCGTCTTGACGCGGGCCACATCGTCCCAGTCGGGCTTGCCGTGATGCGCCTCGACCGGGGTCTTGATCGGCGGGCGCTGATCGACGGCGGTCATCTTGAAGCGTCCGGCGGCATCGGCCATGCGGCGGAATCCCAACTGCTTGCCGGGGGTAAGGTGCAGGGTCATTCGGTCTCCAGTTCGATATGCGTCGGATATTGGTCCCAGCCACCCGCACGCGTGCATTTCGTGGCGGCGACATGGTTGGCGAAAGTCGATGCGGCAGTCAGATCGCGGCCCCGGGCCAGCGCCAGCGTGAAGGCCCCGTGCCAGACATCACCCGCGCCCAGCGTATCGACGGAAGCGATCCGCTGGGCGGGAATATGCGGGCCATCGGCCCAAGTCACGCCGTTCGGTCCATCAGTATAGGCAACACGGCCCGGAAGGCGCGCGGCGGCGCCGGCCAGGGCCTGGGGCAAGGCGTCGATGCCGGTGAAATCGCGCAGGCCCGGGGCGCTGAACACGACGTGGCTGGCCAGCGCGGCCAGGGACTCGGGCGTGTATTTCTCGCCGTCCAGCACCGCGGGCACCCCGGCGGCGCGGGCGGCGCGCAAGACGGCCTCGGTCGCCTGGGGCCAGCGGCAATCGCAGAGCGCGGCGTCGAATGTCGGGACGTCGGGCGGCGTATCAGGCAGGTCGGCGCCCGGAAAGTTCACGATCATCCGCTCGCCCGCCGGGTCCACCATGACCGATGACAATGGCGTGCGCCCGCCGCGCGCGAAGACCGGGACGATGTTCTGACCGGCCAGAAGTCCCGCCAGTTCGTCGCCCGTTGCATCCGCGCCCATCCGCGTCATCAGCGTCACTTCGGCACCCAATCGCGCGGCGGCGACGGCGGCATTCGCGGCGCAGCCCCC
>Ga0209634_1001877_pt1 | contig 15016 bp, 15 predicted proteins | sample LinPmetageLP40_FD_184043 | JGI IMG/M metagenome (GOLD analysis project Ga0209634, IMG submission 184043) | Marine viral communities from the Pacific Ocean - LP-40 (SPAdes) (version 2) | ecosystem: Environmental > Aquatic > Marine > Oceanic | place: Pacific Ocean | collected 2010-08-26
GCCATGACGTTCTGCTTCAGCTTGTCCTTGTCGAACGACGCCTTGCCGATACCTGCGTGGATCACACCGGCCTTTTCGACCTTGAACTGGACCTGTCCGCCCTTGGCGTCCTTGACGGCCTGCGCCACGTCCATCGTCACCGTGCCGACTTTCGGGTTCGGCATCAGGTTCCGCGGACCCAGCACCTTACCCAGACGACCGACGATCGGCATCATGTCGGGGGTGGCGATGCAGCGGTCGAAATCGATCTTGCCCGACTGGACGATCTCCATCAGGTCTTCGGCACCGACGATGTCGGCTCCGGCGGCCTGGGCTTCCTCGGCCTTGGGGCCACGGGCGAACACCGCGACGCGGACGTCCTTGCCAGTGCCGTTGGGCAGTGACACGACACCCCGGACCATCTGATCCGCGTGGCGCGGATCGACGCCCAGGTTCATGGAAATCTCGACGGTTTCGTCGAATTTTGCCTTGGCGTTGTCCTTGACCAGAGCGACGGCCTCATCGACCGAAATGTCATCCTTGCCTGCGAATGCTGCGCGGGCCGCGGATGCGCGCTTACCGAGTTTTGCCATCACTTCACCTCGATGCCCATGGACTGCGCCGAGCCCACGATGATCTTCATGGCCTGTTCGACATCATTCGCCGACAGATCCTTCATCTTCGCTTCCGCAATCTCGCGCACCTGTTTGACGGTGACGGAGGCGACGGTCTCACGACCGGGAAGTGCAGCGCCCTTGGGACGGTTGCGCTTGCCCACGGGCTTCATGCCAGCCGCCTTCTTGAGGTAATACGACGCCGGCGGCGTCTTGATTTCCATCGTGAAGGACTTGTCCTGATAATACGAAATCACGGTGGGGCACGGCGCGCCGGGCTCCATGTCCTGCGTCTTGGCGTTGAACGCCTTGCAGAATTCCATGATGTTGATGCCACGCTGACCGAGTGCGGGACCGACGGGCGGGCTGGGGTTGGCCTGTCCGGCCTTGATCTGCAACTTCATCGTGCCGACGAGTTTCTTCGCCATTGGCTTTCTCCTTACGGCGGCGGGAAATGTCCCGCCCTACATGCGCCCACCCGATACCGGGCTTGATGGGCCGTTATGCCGTGGTTCGGGCCTGCCGTAGCATTGCCCTCCCACGTCCGGGTCCGGAGCCTCCACCATAAGCGGAGGCCCGGTAGATCACGTGGTTTTCGACACCTGCGTGAATTTCAACTCGACCGGGGTCGCCCGGCCAAAGATGGAAACCGAAACCTTCAGACTCTGCGCTTCATCGTCCACTTCCTCGACCTCGCCCGAGAAGCCTTCGAAGGGGCCGTCGACGACGTTGACGTCCTCGCCGATTTCGAAGGTGATGAGGGACCGCGGGGCCTCCTCGCCTTCCTGAACGCGATTGAGGATCTGGTTCACCTCGGCGTCGCGCATCGGCATCGGGCGGCCCTGCGGCCCCAGAAAGCCGGTGACCCGGTTGATCGAGTTCACCAGGTGATAGCCTTCGTCCGACATCTCCATCCGCACCAGAACGTATCCGGGCATGAAGCGCCGCTCGGACGTCACCTTCTTGCCGCGACGGACCTCGATCACCTCCTCGGTAGGGACCAGAACTTCTTCGATCTGGTCATGCAGCCCCTGTTCTTCGACAGCGGTGCGAATGTGTTCCGCGACCCGCTTTTCAAAGTTGGACAGCACGCTGACCGAATACCACCGCTTCGCCATGTCTTGCCCGTCCGCCTCTTGTTTTGTCCCGACGCCCTGGTCGGCGGCACGCCGCCCCGAAACGTCAAACAGCGCGCATCCCGAATCAATGCGCGCCGCCGATACCAAAGTCCGGTCCCTCTAACGCCCGGACGACGGGGATTCAAGGCCCGCCGGCGACCTTCGGCAAAGCCTGGGGCCGTTTCGATCAGAAAGCCGCGAGGACTTCCGTCAAACCGGTGCGGATCACCAGGTCGACAAGAAAGAAGAATGTCGCCGCCAGTACCGCCAGAATGAACACCATGACGGTGGTCAGGATCACTTCGCGGCGCGACGGCCAGGAAATCTTGGAAACCTCGGCACGGGTCTGCTGAATGAATTGCAGCGGGTTGGTCGTCGCCATCGTCTCACGCTCCTGATCTGGACTTGCCGCCAGTCGCGACATCGGTCGCATCCGGCTTCTGGCGAGATATGACGCCTGCCCCGCCGATGCAAGGCGAAGGCGCCAGGCAAGGTCAGACCGGCGACCGGTTGCGCGATGTGGATCAGACCGCAGGTCTGGCTGGCAACCGGGCCAGATGACACATGGTCTCGATTCGCATTCGGGTACGCGACAAGGACGGCTAGCCTGTTCCGACCTTGTCCTGCGGCAGGGCGTGATGCGTGGCATTCATCGCGGTCGTCCATGCATCGTCATTCCCCCCATCGGTCAGGTCGAACTTTTCGATCAGGCGCAGCATCTGAGAAGCGGAGCCTTTCAGGGATTGGTTTGCAGTCGTGATTTCTTCGAACATGGCTGTGTTTTGTTGCGTGGCCCCGTCGATTTCCGCCATGGCGCGGTTGATCTCGGCAGCCGCACTGGATTGTGAACGAGAGGCTTCTGCGATTTCGGCCACCTGATCGCCGATTCTTTCGATACTGTCGCCAAGCGATGTCAGGGTTTTACCCGATATTGCGACGCGCTGGACGCCGGTGTTGATCTGCTCGGAACTTGTGGCGATCAACGTGCCGATCTGCTGCGCCGACGCGGATGCCCGCTGTGCCAAGGCCCGCACCTCCGATGCGACGACGGCGAAACCCCGGCCCGCTTCGCCTGCACGCGCGGCCTCGACACCCGCATTCAAGGCAAGCAGGTTGGTCTGAAATGCAATGTCGTTGATAACCCCCAGAGTGTGTGAGATTTCGACCGACACCGACTGGATTTCCTGCATCGATTGCACTGTATCGCGCACGATCTGATCGCTTTGCCGGGCATCCCTGCGCGCGCTTTCGGCAAACCCCTGCGCCGTTGATGTAAGGTCGGCTGTTGCCGTGATCGATCCCACGATCTGTTCCAGCGCGTTCGTCGTTTCCGCAAGCGACCCCGCCGTCCGCTCGGTTCGCTTTGACAGGTCCTCGGCCGATGCGGAGAGATCGCTGCTGTCATCCAGTATGCCGACAGCATGGCGTGACAGATCGCCCAGAGCGCGTTCGAGTTGCGTCGCCATGGCATTCGTGGACGATTGAAGCTTGGCAAAGGCACCCGGTCTCTGTCCCTCCATGCGCGAAGCCAGTCGCCCGGCCTGAAGCTCTGCCAGCACGTGAATGACGTCGTTCATGCTGGTCTGCACCCGATCCATCGCGACGTTCAGCATTTCGCGCAGAGACCTTTGCTCGTCGGGCGCATCCTCCACTTCTATCCGCAGGTCGAAATCGCCATCGGCAACGGCCGTCATGACCTGTTCCACATCGCGCTGAAGCCACTGGCTATCCGCCCTTTCCCGGTCGAACTGCCGTTGGGCTTCAACCGCGCTTCGTTCGGCCTGTTCACGACTGACTAGATGTGTCTCCTCCATCTCTGCGTGCAACGACTGATCGCGGGCTATGGTCAAGGTGTTCGCTTTGTCCAGAGCGCGGCGTTTCAGGACATTCTCCTGAAAGACCTGCAAGGTATCTTCGATCGATCCCAGATCCGTCACGTTGCCCTGTATAGGCGGAACATCGGCCTCATCCCGCGCAATGGACTGCATCGCCTGAACTATACGGGCCACGGGTCGCTCGATCACAAATTCCAGCATCACCAACGTTGCCACCCCGGTTATGCCGATCACAAGCAGCGAAGCCGTCAGGAGCCATCCCCATCCGATCGCCATGCTGTTAGCGACCGCACTTTGATCGAATATGATCTCGACCCAGCCGATGGCATGATTGGATGGCTCGTCATTCAAGCGCATCGGCATGCGCACCAGGAGTGTCTTACCGAGATCGACAGAGGTTTTCCTGGTCGGTGCCGGGCTGACCCCGTCGAAGACGGTCGTGCCATCGTTCATCGTTATCGAAAAGATCAGGGCTCCGTTGGAGCGGAACGCACGCGCGCCCAGCGCTGCAATGCCGTCGATATCAAGCAGCGCCCTTGCGGCCTGTTCGGCGCTATCCTTGTCTGATGCCTTGACCTGGGCAGCCACATCATCCGCCAGAAAACTTGCCTGCAATTCAGACGCTGCGCGGAAGTCTGAGAAGGCCTGAGTCCGGAGATTCTGAAATGCGACGCCCGACAATGCGGCCATCCCCAAGGTCAGAACAGCGAGAATTCCGGCAGTGAGCCGAAATCCAAGTGATCCGAAGCGATTTCGATGTCGCTTTCCGGCAGGAGGCGCATCCGACGTGCCACCCTGAACATCAGGCGCTGTCCAGTCATCAGAATCATGCATGTAAAGACCTCGATTGGCGTCGGACCCCAATAACAATCGCATCTTAACAAATGCTTTCGGGCCACAAACCGGGCCGAACAGATGAACCGCACCATGTCGGCTGCCGGACATGCACCTTCGAACAGTTCTGTCGAAACGTCACCCGCCTTACCCTGCTGTCACAACCGCGGCAGCAGGATACGGGATCTTCCGGATCGGAGAAGACTTGGGTCGCAGATCCTGCATGTGATCAGCAGACGTAATGTCGTTGGAAAAATCATCCGGTCGTCATACGGCTGGAAGACCCTGACGCAAGACGACCGGTTCCAGTCAACCAGAGACAGAAATGTAAGTGAGCATTTCGGATGAGCCGTCCCGAGGTGACGGGTTGACCTGGCAGGGGCATCAGGATTCGAACCCGAGACCTGCGGATTTGGAATCCGCTGCTCTACCAACTGAGCTATACCCCTGCAGGTGAGGCGGGAATAAGTGGGCTGCCGGTCTGGCGCAAGGGGTCAGATAACAAGACTGTCATGAATCCGGCACGGATCGACGGCTGGGAGCAACAATGCCATCGGTCAGAATGGACAGATTTCCGGCACCCCGCGCCAAAAATGGCTGTAAATCAATGGTATGTACAGAACGCAAGGAATACCGGATGTCGCATCTTTCTGATCCATCCCTTTCACGGTCATCGGAACGCCTGGGGTGAAATATCAAATGTGCCGGGAACCCTTTTTGTGTCCGAATGTTGTCTCGGTGAACAACGTCTTGGAATGATCATGAGATTATATCTGAGGTTCGTTCGCACAATCATTGCCCCCTGAAAGGAGCACTTCATGAACCGCACTATTGCAACTCTCGCCACGGTCGCCGCACTCGCCACGGGTGGCGCTGCCTTCGCCGACTCGCACCCTTCCAGCGAAATGGGTCAAGGCTTTGACATGCTTCAGACCGCTCTGATGAGCGATTTCGAGCGTATGGGTATCCCGGTCGACAGCCTGGACGACCTGACCCTGGGCCAGATCGCCGCAATCAAAGCTATCGTCGAGTCCGATGATCAGGACGGCCAGAAAAAAGGTCAGATCGAAGCGATCATCGCCAACAACTGAGTCTACTCTCGGTAAGATGAACGGGGCGGTCCTTGGGCCGCCCTTTTTTATGGGCGCCTTTTCTCATTGTAAAAGCCCATCCCGTCGGCTTCCCGGCGCAACCGGCCCTTCCCTCTCGTGACGCTCACGTGACAAGGACCTCCCGATGGGAGGCCCTTGTCGTTCCGGTTCGTGCCTCGACCCTCGCGGGTCGATAGCCTTACTCGGTAATCTTCGACACCACGCCCGCGCCGACCGTGCGGCCGCCTTCGCGGATCGCGAAGCGCAGGCCCTGCTCCATCGCGATCGGCGCGATCAGCTCGACCCCGAACGATACGTTGTCGCCCGGCATCACCATCTCCGTGCCCTCGGCCAGCTGAACCGTGCCGGTCACATCCGTCGTCCGGAAGTAGAACTGCGGCCGGTAGTTGGCGAAGAACGGCGTGTGACGGCCACCCTCTTCCTTGGTCAGGATATAGGCCTCGGCCTCGAACTTCGTGTGCGGCTTCACCGAGCCGGGCTTGCACAGCACCTGCCCGCGCTCCACGCCTTCACGGTCGACACCGCGCAAGAGCGCGCCGATGTTGTCGCCCGCCTCACCGCGATCCAGCAGCTTGCGGAACATCTCGACGCCCGTGCAGGTCGTCTTCTTGGTGTCGCGAATGCCGACGATCTCGATCTCGTCGCCGACGTTGATCACGCCGCGCTCGACACGCCCCGTGACAACCGTGCCGCGACCCGAGATCGAGAACACGTCCTCGACCGGCATCAGGAACGGCTGGTCCACGGCACGCTCGGGCGTCGGGATGTACTCGTCGACCGCCGCCATCAGCTTGCGGATCGACTCCTCGCCGATCTCCGGGTCACGCCCCTCCATCGCCGCCAGCGCCGAGCCGGGGATCACCGGAATGTCGTCGCCCGGATAATCATAGGACGACAGAAGCTCGCGGATCTCCATCTCGACCAGCTCCAGCAGCTCCTCGTCGTCAACCTGATCGACCTTGTTCATGTAGACCACCATCGTCGGGATCCCGACCTGGCGACCCAGCAGGATGTGCTCGCGCGTCTGCGGCATCGGGCCGTCGGCGGCATTCACCACCAGGATCGCGCCGTCCATCTGCGCCGCACCGGTGATCATGTTCTTGACGTAGTCGGCGTGGCCGGGGCAGTCGACGTGCGCATAGTGACGCGCCTCGGTCTCGTATTCGACATGCGCCGTCGAGATCGTGATCCCCCGCGCCTTCTCCTCGGGCGCACCGTCGATCTGGTCGTAGGCCTTGAAGTCGCCGAAATACTTCGTGATCGCCGCCGTCAGCGTCGTCTTGCCATGGTCAACGTGACCGATCGTCCCGATGTTCACATGCGGTTTGTTGCGTTCGAACTTTGCCTTCGCCATGATGGGCCCCTGACTTGAAAGGAGGCCGCGCGCGACCCCCGGAATTGCATCGCGCGCCGTCTAGCTGCACGGGGCTCGGTTGGCAAGCCCGACAGGCCGTCTGCGGTGCTCAGGCAGGCAGATCGAACCACGTCGGATTGCGCAAAAGCCACGACTGGATTTTCTTGACCATGTTGCGTGACAGCGTCGTCAGTTGTTCATCCGCCGTCTTCTGCAAACCGGAGCCCAGAAGGAACGTATCCGCCCCTTCGAAGGTCGTGAGCTGTTCAGGACCGGCGATCTTCTCCTGAGGGTCCGCAGTCCAGAGGTTGGCGGATACGACCATGATCGATTTGGGTGTCAGAACGATCGGAATGCCAGGAGGGGCAAGGGCATATCCGTCGATCGCTACGGCCACGACGAAGCCTTTGCCGCCTTTGTACTGCCCGAACCGACGCTCGATCTCGGAGGTCATGGTCGCTTTCAGCAGTTCGGGCGTTGCATCGCGCGACGGGGGGACCTTCTTGGCATTTTCCGACACCACCACGGAATAGGCCAATTCGAAATTGCCCATATCGGGCAAGTCTTCGTCCACAGGGTCGGGCACGGCGCAGCCGGACAGGCCCGCCGTCGCGGCGAGGCCGAGGCTCCCGAAGGTGCGGCGGTTCATCATGCGCGTCATCCTGTATCCCCCCTTTTATGGTCCTGCCGGTGGTAGACACGGTGAACCCGCATGGCAAGCATGCCAATCCGGCTACAATCACCGGCAGGAGGCCGTGAAAGGCGCCGCAACGGGCACGATTACCGCCCTGATCATCGGCAGATCGACTGCAACGCGGCCCAGTCCTTCGGCGTCAGGGCGGGCTGGCCGATCGGCGGGTCGCCGACGCCGAGAGAGGCCTCGATCCGGGAGGTCAATCGCGGATGGCTGGAAAAATACGCGCCCAGACCTTCGGCTTCGCCCCAAGTGGCGCGCGCCCGTTCAAAAAAGCTACCCATGGCGGAAGGCGGCAGACCCGCGGCCGTCAACTGCGCGACGGCGAAGTCATCGGCCCGCATCTCGGCTCCGCGCGAATAGCTGGCCACCAGGGCATTTCCGAAGGTCGCAGTCAGGATCCCGCCACCGGAAAGATCGCCCACCAGAACCGCCAGAACCGCCTGTGAGCTGGCGGACTGAAGGGTGTGCCGTACCGGATCGGAATAGACGACATGGCCAAGTTCATGCGCAAAAACGGCCGCGACCTCTTGGGGGGTCCGGGCCGTCTGAATCAAACTGTCGAAAAAGGTGATCCGGCCTCCCGCGACCGCATAGGCATTCAGGACCGGACTGGCGCTGTCGTCCAGAATCTGGACCTTGATATCGTACGGCAGATCCACGCCGTCGGACACCCGCGCGACAAGGATGGCCAGCGCCGCGCGACCGGCAGGGTCGTCACATTCGCGAAGCGGCATCCCCGCCTCACCGCCGAACATCCTGCGCGTCAGTTCGTAGTGCTCGCGGCCCATGGCCACTTCGGCCTCGGGGTTCATGAAGCGGGCCAGGGAGCCGGCAAGCGCGGGCAAGACCATGAAGATCAGGGCCGCGAGTGTCACGGCTCCGGCCATGAACACGATCAGCGCCCGCGGCCAGAGCGGCGGGGCATCCAGACGCCCGCGAACCGATGAACCGATGATCGGCAGAAGCGTTTCCGCCGCTTCGACCGACAGGACCACGCGCGTCGGATCATCGAGTGAAAGACCCAACACCGTCTTACCGGGGGCTTGGTCTGGCAGGCGACGGATATGCTGCGCTGACCAATGCCGGACCTTTCCCTCGGGCGGTTCGATCACCAGAACCTGACCACGATAGGTGTCTTCGACTGTCAGACGCACCCGTTGTCGCAAGGCGCGCATACCGTCGAAATAATCACCCCAGACGGGCTGTATCTCGGGAGGTGTGGCTTCGCGCGTCATACGCCGGAGCCAAAGTCGAACAGGTTCGCGAAGCCATCGGCATCCGCCATATGCGATGCCTCGCCCCGGCACACGGCGTTGACCTCGACCGCATTGGAAACGGAGAGTGTGCGCGCGACATGCCGGAACAACGGAAAGGTGACCATCGCGATCCGCAGGGCCCCGCGAAGGACGAAGAACGTCAGGTAGAACAGGATGCCGCCGACTGCCAGAAGATAGGGCGAGAGGTTTTCCAACACCTCCAGATCGATGTTCGCCTGCGCGCCGACCGCGAAAAAGCCGAAGGCGAAGGCCAGCACCGCGGCAACCGCCAGAAACAGCAAACCCATCAGAATCCAGCCCAGCAGGTGGATCCCGATCACAGCCCCGGTTCGGGGTGCGACGGTCAGATCCATCGCGCCGCCGAAGCGCAGCCCGGACGCCAGGATGCGGAATGAGGCAACTCGCCAATAGACCCAGCCGAACAACAGCAGCGGCACGAAGATCAGCAGGCCAACCAGCGCGCTTTCGTCGCGCATGAAACCATAGACGCCGGAGAGCAACGACCCGAACAGCCCGATCAGGACGAATCCGAAATGCGGATACAAATCGCCGGCCTTCGTGTCGAACCGGAAATGGTCGTCGCCGTAATACGTTCGCTCCACCCGATATTTCCAAAGCCGATGCGCCCGGAGCGGCAGCAAGATACCAGCTGTCAGGACCGTCGCAATCGTCCAGCAGGTCGCGCGCAAGAGATAGCCCCAGGCCCCCGGCGCCATCGAAAACGCGATGCCGCGCCACCGGGTATGGTTCAGCAGATATCGCTGCCCGCGATATTTGGCGAACCAGTAGACAGGCAGCAACAGCGCGAAGGCCGCCGCAGTGCCGGGACCCACCCCTCCGAACAGGTTGAGGGAGGTAAAAATCAGTACCATCACCACCAGGCCCAAATAGATCGCGACGATAACCGCGGCAATGACGAAGCCCATCAGCTTTTCCAGCGGCCGACCCGCATATTCGAACGGCATCCCGTCCACACGCAACGACGACCAGAGCCAGCGGCGGATGCGGGTCCGCGCCCAGAAGCTGTAGATGCCCAGAGTAAGCACCGTCAGGGTCGTTGTCTTCAGGACCAGCGACAGAAGATCGCTGCGCGTCCCAGCCATATCGCCGGTCAAACGGGTTGTGGCGACCACCCGTCAGCCGAAACGGTTGTCGCGGGGGAACCCCCGCGGCGCCATGCGACCGGCCTGCGCACGCGCACCCAGCCATTCGGACAGGTCCGCCTCATGTCGGGTACGCCCGGCGGGATCGGCCCATGAGAGACCCTCAGCCAAGGTGATGACCCGGACATCGCTCAGGCCGCCGTCCTTAAACTTCTGAAGGCGAACCCCCTTGCCGCGTGGCATTTCGGGCAGGTCGGCCAGCGGGAAAACCAGCATCTTGCGGTTATCGCCAATGCAGGCGACGTGGTCGCCTTCAGCCATCACAGGGCGCAGCGCGGCCACCCCCGGCTTGACGTTCAATACCTGCTTGCCCGCGCGCCGCATGGCCACCATCTCCGTCTCGGGGACGACGAACCCGTCACCCGCACTTGAAGCCAGAAGCAGTTTTCGATCCGGGTTGTGCAACAGGATATCGACAATCGCAGTCTCGTTCGGCAGGTCGATCATCAGGCGCAGCGGCTCCCCCATGCCCCGACCGCCGGGCAGCGAATTCGCCAGCAGGGTAAAGGCCCGCCCGTCGCTGCCCCAGATCAACAGCTTGTCGGTGGTTTCCGCGTGGAACATGAAGGCCGGGCCGTCGCCGTCCTTGAATTTCAATTCCTTGTCCAGCGCGACATGCCCCGACAACGCGCGCACCCAGCCCATCCTGGAGCAGACGACGGTCACCGGCTCCCGCTCGATCATGGCTTCCAGCGGCACTTCGGCCACTTCGACCGCCTCGGCGAAGTCCGAGCGGCGACGACCGAGTTCCGTTGATTTGCCGAACTGTTTGCGGACGTCGCGCAACTCGTCGGCAATGGTTTTCCATTGGATATCCTCCGAATCCAGCAGATCCTGGAGGCCCGCACGTTCCTCCATGAGGGCATCGCGCTCCTTGAGCAGCGCCATTTCTTCCAGACGCCGCAAGGCCCGCAGACGCATGTTCAGGATCGCTTCGGACTGAACATCCGTAAGCGACGCCTGGGCCTGGGACGGCAAAGGCGAAACGTAATCCGCCTCGTCCTTGGCACGGACGTATCCAGATCCCCATGGTTCGAACATCAGCGCCTCTTTCGGGGCGTCGTCATAGCGGATGATGTCAATCACCCGGTCAAGGTTCAGATAGGCGACGATGAAGCCTTCCAACACCTCAAGCCGATGGTCGATCTTGTCCATGCGGTGCCGAGAGCGGCGCAGCAGCACGTCGCGACGGTGATCCAGAAACGCCTGCAACACGTCGCGCAAACCGCAGACCCGCGGCGTCACCCCGTCAATCAGCACGTTCATATTCAGCGAGAAACGCGTTTCCAGCTCCGAATTGCGGTAGAGCGTGGACATCAGCACGTCCGGGTCGACGTTGCGCGACTTCGGTTCCAGCACAATGCGGATGTCCTCGGCACTTTCATCCCGGATGTCGCCGAGGATAGGGACCTTCTTGGTGGTCACCAGTTCGGCCAGCTTCTCGATCAGCTTGCCCTTCTGCACCTGATAGGGAATCTCGGTGACGATGATCTGCCACTGGCCCTTGCCCAGCTCTTCGATCTCGTGCCGCGCCCTCAGACGGAACGCGCCGCGCCCGGTGCGATAGGCTTCCAGAATGTTCTCGCGCGGTTCTACGATAATACCGCCGGTCGGGAAATCCGGGCCGGGAATATGATCCAGCAGCGTCTCGTCACGGGCATTGGGCGACTTGATCAGATGCAGACAGGCCGCGATTAACTCGTCCAGATTGTGCGGAGGGATGTTCGTCGCCATGCCCACGGCGATACCTGCAGAGCCATTGGCCAACAGGTTCGGATAGGCGGCAGGCAGAACAACAGGTTCCTGAAGCGTCCCATCGTAATTGTCGCGAAAATCGACGGCATTCTCGTCCAGACCGGCCAGCAGCGCCTCGGCGGCGGCAGTCATTCGCGCCTCGGTATATCGCGCGGCCGCAGGATTATCGCCGTCGATGTTGCCGAAGTTCCCCTGTCCGTCGACCAACGGATAGCGGACGTTGAAATCCTGCGCCAAGCGCGCCATCGCATCATAAATCGCGGCATCGCCGTGCGGGTGGTAGTTGCCCATCACATCGCCGGAAATCTTGGCCGACTTGCGGAACCCGCCGTTCGACACCAGCCGCAACTCTCGCATCGCATACAGGATGCGGCGATGCACCGGCTTCAGGCCATCGCGGACATCCGGCAGTGCACGGTGCATGATCGTCGATAGCGCATAGGTCAGATAGCGGTCGCCAATCGCCAGGCTCAGGGGTTCTGACACCACCTCACCATCCGGGCCGTTCGGGCTTTTCGTGTCATTCGGGTCACTCATACCGGATGATGTATCCAGCAGGACTCCGCCACACAAGCAATGGCGGCTACTGCGGCCAGGAAAATCCAACCTATGGCGAATGGGCGCCATGTGTTAATTTAGAGTTAGTCGGAACCGCGTCCACGGTAGCGACGTTGATGAGACACAATGAGAAGTGTCTGGGGGAACGAAAATGTTTAAACTTACCTTTAGCTTGGCGGTCGCGCTTTATGCCGGCTTCGTCATTTGGGGTGACCCCTCCGACACTTTGACGACGGAGGTCAGCACTCGAAATGTGGCCTCTGAAGCACAATCGAATGCGCAATTCGACCGCCCCGTCATCCTCAACGACGGGTCGGGTCCTGCGTCCAGTGCCGTCGTGACCCGCGCTGCAGTAACCGATACTGTCGTTCCCGACGCCGCCACGATTGCCGCATCGGCCCCTGCCCCAGAAACATTCGGAGCGGCCCCTCGGGTAATCGGCGATCCCATGGTGGTCAGTCTTGTTCGTCCCTACCAGCCTGATCCAGCAGACGCGCTTCAGACTGCCGCTGCGGCTGTTACGGACGCACCCGAGGGCCTGCTCAAGGTCAGCGGCACACGTGTGAACATGCGCTCCGGCCCGTCGACATCGAATGCTGTTATCGACAGCCTGGCCGGTGGCACACTGGCAGAGCCTTTGGGCGAGCCGGTAAACGGCTGGGTCGAGATCCGCGACGTTGCCACCGGTCTTACCGGGTATATGTCGGCTCGCTTCCTGGAACCCGCGTAAATACGACTCTCGGTTTCCGAAACGGACACGCAAGCGATTGCGTGTCCGCTTGCATTTGCGGTCCCCCCTGATATCGCGAGCGGATGACACGCTCCATCCTTATCACCGGCTGTTCCTCCGGCATTGGTCGCGATGCAGCGCTGACCTTGCACGAACGCGGCTGGCAGGTCTTTGCGGCATGTCGCAAACCCGACGACTGCGCCGCATTGGAAGCCAAAGGCCTGGTTTCTCCTCTGATCGACTATGAAGCGCCCGACACCATCGCCGCGGGTCTGGATAAGGTCCTGACCGCGACCGGCGGACGACTGGACGGCCTGTTCAATAATGGCGCATATGCCATTCCCGGCCTGGTCGAAGATCTGCCGACGGGTGCCCTGCGCACCACCTTCGAGGCCAATTTCTTCGGTTGGCATGACCTGACAAGACGGGTGATTCCGGTCATGCGCGCGCAAGGCCAGGGTCGCATTGTCCAGAACTCCAGCGTACTTGGCTTTGCCGCCGCCCCTTGGCGCGGAGCCTATAACGCAACGAAATTCGCGCTCGAAGGTCTGACCGATACCCTGCGAATCGAGATGCGCGGCACCGGCATAGATGTTATTCTGATCGAGCCCGGCCCGATCACGTCGCGGTTCCGGGCCAACGCGCGGTTGCAGTTCGAACGTTGGATCGACTGGAAATCCTCGTCCCGCCGGGCGGATTACGAACGCCTGATGGACAATTTGTATCAGGATGGGACCGCCAGATTCGAATTGCCCGCGTCTGCCGTAACCGAAGTCCTGATCCGTGCACTGGAAGCCGATCGCCCCCGCGCGCGCTACCGCGTAACCACACCAACGACCTTGGCCATGATTATGAAACGCACGATGCCGACGCGCATGTCGGACCGAATCGTCTCGAACTCCTGAATTTCCGGACTAGATTACGATGCGCGGACCAAACGACGGCCATGTAACAAAAAGGAGCATCCATGCGTGACGATCCCCTATTCTACGTTGTTGTGGGTGCCTGCCTGCTTGTTCTGGTAATCTTGATGACCGGGATTGGCGGTTTTGCCAAAGGCGGCGAATTCAACCAGAAATACGCCAACAAGATCATGCAGTTGCGCATCCTCGCTCAGTTTGTCGCAGTGGTGTTACTGGTCGGATACGTCTGGCTGCGATCAAAAGGCTGACGCAATGGTTGTCCTGTCCAAGATCTACACTCGCACCGGCGACACTGGAACCACGGCCCTCGGCGACGGTTCGCGCGTGTCCAAGACCGACGTCCGCGTCGAAGCTTACGGCACCGTCGACGAAGCGAATTGCACCATCGGCATGGCGCGCCTGCACGCCGCAGGTGCGATGGACGACCGTCTTGCCATGATCCAGAACGACATGTTCGATCTGGGCGCGGACCTGTGCCGCCCGGACATGGCTGGCGACGCCAGGGCTGAGTATCCGCCGCTGCGCATGACCCCGGCCCAGGTCGACCGTCTGGAAGCGGAAATCGACGCGATGAACGACGTCCTGGACCCCTTGCGAAGTTTCGTCCTGCCCGGCGGGTCCGCCCTGTCGGCACATTTGCACATGTGTCGCACCGTCTGCCGCAGGGCCGAAAGGCTTTGCGTCGAATTAGCGGGGCGGGACGACGTGAACGAAGCGGCCGTCAAGTATCTGAACCGGTTATCCGACTGGTTTTTCGTCGCCTCGCGGATCGCAAACGACGATGGCAAGTCCGACGTTTTATGGGTTCCGGGCGCAAACCGGACCTGACGATGGGACGACGCGACCAGTTTCGCCGCCTCAGGTTTTCCTAAAAATCATCATAAATTCTCGGGAATGCCCGTTTCTTGCCTTGTTGTCTCGCCATTCGAAACAACGGCAAGACGGTCAGGAGACCCCGAAGATGGCAGATGCAACTCTCTCTCCCGTGGCAAGTTTTTGGACGGGAGCGCCGCTGTCTTTCGTGGAACGTCTCTGCCTCAAGTCCTTCGTGGATATCGGTCACGAGA
>Ga0209634_1001878_pt1 | contig 15011 bp, 17 predicted proteins | sample LinPmetageLP40_FD_184043 | JGI IMG/M metagenome (GOLD analysis project Ga0209634, IMG submission 184043) | Marine viral communities from the Pacific Ocean - LP-40 (SPAdes) (version 2) | ecosystem: Environmental > Aquatic > Marine > Oceanic | place: Pacific Ocean | collected 2010-08-26
CTCAACTATATCTTTTATTGGTGATAATGCAGAAGGGGAATAACGGAAAATATTAATACTGATTTAAATAAATATAATTGGAATTCCTATAAAGTTCCTAATAAAAAGATGAAAGATATTTTAAGTAATAGTGAATTTACATATATTGATTTTATGATAATTGATGTAGAAGGTTCAGAATTATCATTATTACATTCTATAGATTTTACATTTCCAATATTTTGTATTATTATAGAAGCACATAGTGATGAGCAAGAAAAAAATAAAATATTTGGTGAATTTTTAAAAAAAAATGGATTTACATTTAAAGAAAGACAGCGATGCAATGAAGTGTGGATAAATCATAATTACTTTAGAGTAGACTTATTTAATGTTAAGCAAAAAAATGATAAGGATATTTTGCAAAAATATAATAAAAATATAATAAATTTAATAAAAAGTAAAGACAAATTTATGATATCAAGATTTGGGACTTTAGAAACTTCATACTTAGCATCAAAATTAAAAAATAGTAAAATAGAGGAGAGTTTAAAAAGAATTTTTGTAAAACAAAATAATCAAATGAGTATTAACGCTGGAATTTATAATATTAATTTTAGTAATGAAAAATTATTAATTGATATATACTGCAATTGTTTAAAAAATTCAAATTTCAATGCTATTATTTATGATTTTAATGATAATCAAGATGTATTAAATGAAAAATTTAATTTAAAAAATATACAAGCAAGATCTTTAGAACCATTATATCATATTTTACAAAATGAAATTCCATGGACACATTATTTAGTTGATAAAAAAGTTTTAATTATACATCCTTTTATTAAATCATTTAAGAAACAGTTAGAAAATAAGTTTAAAATGTTTGAAAATAAAAACATCTTTCTAGAAAATCAAAAATTTGTTTTTTATAAAGCTTATCAAACTTCAGGCAATAATCATATTCATAAAGATTGGAAAGAAACATATGATATAATGTGTAAAGATATTTCTAAATTAGACTTTGATATTGCTTTATTAGGATGTGGTGGATATGGACCTTTATTACAAGAATTTATATACACAAAATTAAATAAGTCATCTATTTATATGGGTGGAGGCTTGCATATTACATTTGGTGTTATGGGTGAAAGATGGGTTAATCATGATATTATTGGTAAGATAATTAGAGAAAATGGTAAATTTATAAGACCATCTGGAGATGAAATTATAAAAGATAAAAAATTAATAGAAAATGGTTGTTATTGGTAATTAATTTAATATTATGTGTATTTCAAATCTTGATATAATATATAAAAAAATTAAAAGTATGTGGAACGGTGGAATAAGTTAAATACTCATCAAATATATCATGAATATGCTATTAAAAATAAAATTGTAAAGATAAGTTAATAACTACAAAATAATAACACATATTTTAAAAATTATATAATATAATTAAATTTAATATTTATTTCTTATATTAAGTTATTATATCATTTTTATAATTATTTTTCAAATCATTGTATATTTTCAAACAATTTCTTCTCATTTTTATTTCAGTATCTTTGTTAATATTTTCTAATATTTTATGTACATTTTCAATTTCATCTTCTTTTAAGAATACTATAGCTTGATCCCATAAATTATGATCAGGTAATTCTAAAGTATCAGCTAGTAAAACTGGTATACTACCACATGCTAATGATTCCCATAATCTAATTGAATTAGGGCCACTACCTGATGGACATAATGTAAATTTAGAATCTAATAAAAGTTGATTAAAAAAATCAGTTTTTTTCTTATGTTTTTCATCCTCATTTAAAGTTCCTTCTATGTTTTGTGATTTATTATAAACGTCACAATTAAAATGCCAATCACCTGTATCTAATATCAATGTATTATTATATTTATTTTTTAATCCAAAAATTCTTTTTCGAATATTACTTAAATAAAAATATTTATAAGATCCTGCAAAACTAAAAAGATATTTTCTATCTGAATTTTCAAAATCCTTTCCTTTAAAAACAGAATTTCTTGTTTCATCTTCGAAATTAACAGCATATAAAGGACAAGGTTTTATTTGAATACCATCAATACTATCTTCTCCTTTTATTTTATGAGAACAATAAGCGGTTTTTATACCTAATATTTTCCATATTTTAATTAATCTTCTAAAACTAATATGTTGACAACATGTATATAAATTATTTGAATTGTTATTAAAATTCTTATTTATTTTTAAACTATTATAATAGTTATCTAAATCATATTTATCAATTAGTGTAGCCCATGGAATGTCAACATAATTATTACTATTTTTATTTTGATTATAAAAAGTTTTTTCAGTTATAACTGGATATTGCCAAAATAATTTTGATGGTATTACTTCCATTTTTTTAATATTAAAAAATATATAAATCAATGGTATTATTAGCAAAATAAAAAAAATTAATATCATTATATAATTATATAATTACTTTATATATTTTTTGAATTTAATATTCGTTTTTTATTAAATATATATATATATATATATATATATATTTATGGTTTCAATTTATTTTATTTTGCTAATAATACCATTCATTTATTTATTTTTTAATATTAAACTTAAATTAAAAAAATCAAATAACTTTTTTGATATTGATACATTAAACAAAGAAAACTATCAATTAATATCTTATTGTTGTGGAACATGGCCAAACATAGGTGGAGTAGCTAGATATGATACACAATTAAAGATAATTTTCCCAAATAGAGTATTTTTCGAAGGTCCTAAAGAAAAGGCTCAAATGCTTGATTTTTTAAAAAAATGTAAAAAACCTATAGTTATAACAGATAATCATTTAGCTTGTGATATTCCAAATGAGTATCCAATTTTATTAGTACATCATGGTTGTGCACTTACAACATCTGATAGAAATCCTAACTGGGATCCGTATTGGAGAGATTTATGCTGTAATGGTCAAAAAAAAATGTTAACTTTTAGAGATCCAAAAAAAACATGGATTATAAGTATTTCTAAGGCATGTACATTAGATTTTACAAAATATTATCCTGAATTATATCCAAAATTTAAAAGAATAGATTTAATACATCCATCCGAATTGAATGAGAATATTTTTAAAAAAAAATTTAATGATAATCCAATAATTTTGGGAAATTGGAATCATCCAAAAAAAGGTCAACATTTATTAGAATCATTAAAAATTATGCTTCCTGAATTTAAATTTGTTCAATTATCAGTAATGCCGAAGTTATATGAATCTCTAGAAAGTTTTAATAAAAGAAAACAAGAAGCTTACATAGAAGCAGATATATTCTTACAAATAGCTAATAGTGAAGGATATTCATATGCAAGCAATGATTCATTGATTAATGGATTAGTTACAATAGCAACCAATGTAGGTGGATTTAGTGGTGATGTATCTAAAGATGCATATGTAGAATTAGATTGGAATAAATGTTATGGAAATAATATTGATTATCAATATATATGTGATAAAATTAGATATGCTTGGGCTAATAAAGAAGAATTATCAAGAAATGGTAGAGAATGGTATATAGAAAATTGTAGATTTATTGATTGGAAAAAGAAAATGAAATCTATTGTTGATGATTTCTATGAATATTCATATTTATAAACTTAGTATAATTAATTTAAATATATGAAAAAAACAATCTGAAACAAAATAATTATTTTGTCTAGCCTTAAAAAAATATAATTAAATATCTTTAGTATTTTATTATTTTTTAATATGAGAATAATATATTTTAGCATAATTATAATCAATAATATAATGTTCTGTACCGCCTTTATTATTAACTTTGGTATCTATAAATTCAATATCATCTCCTGATTAATATATATATAAGTTTATGGTAAGAAAGACAATATTAATAACTGGATCTACTGGATTTTTAGGGAGATCTATGGTTTTAAATTTAAAAAATGATTATAATATAATAGGATTGTTTCATTCTGAATCAAAATATGCCTTATTTAAAAGATCACATGATTTAAGTAATTGTAAATTTTATAAATCAGATTTATCAGATCCTACTTATTTTAAAATACTATTAGAAGAAATTTTTGAAGAGAATAAAATAAATTATATTATACATTGTGCTGCTATGAAACATGTTGATATATGTGAAGATAATGAGATAATGGCTCTTAATACAAATGTATACTCTAGTAAAATATTAGCTTCAATTTCAAAAAAATATAATTTAGAAAATATGATTGCTTTAACAACGGATAAATCAATTGAACCTGTTAATATTTATGGATATAGTAAACTTATTATGCAAAAAATTATACAAAAATATAATTATATTTGTTATCAGGGAGCAAACTTTTTTTGGTCGGATGGTAGTGTATTAGATATTTGGCTTGATCAAAAAAAATATAATTTACCATTAACTATTACATCTTTTGATCACATTAGATATTATAATTATATTGGACATGTAAGTAATTTAATAAAAGAAAATTTAGATACTGACAGTTTAATTCTTCCAAATTATGTTTTTAAAATTTCAACTAAAATATTATTTGAAGCATTTACAAAATATTTTAATTATTTTGATCATAAATTTATAAATTTTGATAATGAAAAAAAAATAGAATTAATTGATAATAATATAAAGATAATTTTTAATTTAGATTTTGATGACACAATACAATTAATAGATATTCATTATAAAAATAAGAATTTTGAAGAATATTTAACTTTTGAAAAAGAATTATTTGAAAAATATAAAAACGAATTATAATAATATAATTTAAATCAAAAATAGTCACCAATCGTAGTTTCAACAAATTCTACTCCAATATTTTCCATTTGATATAAAATATTAATTGGTATATATATTTATTAATTTTAATTTAAAATAAGTTGTTATCTCATATATATTTATATAAATACTATTTGATGTCAATACATTTTTTTATATTACGTACATTTGTAATACAAATAATAAAACTAATTTTCAATCCTGAATCTAATATAACATATCAAAAAGAATATAATGTAGATTCTGATTTATCCCATAGAAATAAAAAATCCTTTAAAAGCAAAAAAAAGCGAAAGTGATTTTAATAAAATAAGTTATTATAGATTAAAATATAAATAATCAAATATCTTTAGTAATTTTATTTTTTTTTAAATAATTATTTAATGTTTTTTTTCCTTTTTTAATAAGAGAATAATATATTTTACCATTATTATAATCAATAATATAACGTTCTTTACCACCTTTATTATTAACTTTAATATCTATAAATTTATAAGCTCTATTTTTATTTTTTTTAAAAAGATCAAACCATCTTTTTTTATAAACATTATCTATCCAATCATCAATACCCCAATTTTTAAATTCATATGGAAAGTAAAACTCAAAAATTTTATAATGAGTATTATGAACAAATGATTGGGTTAATATACCACATCTATTATTTATATCAGTTGGTCCAACTACACCTATATTATCATTATTAAGTAATTGATTAATAAAATATTTTTCCCAGTTTGAATCAATAAATTCAATATCATCTCCTAATTGATATATATAATCATTTTTATCATTAATTGCATAATTAAATAATAAATTCCATATATAACAAACATTGTTAGATTTTTGTTTAATTGAAAAAAATTTTATATTTATTCTTTTAATATTTAAATTATTAATATATTCTATTATTTTATCTTTATTTTTAATATAAAATATATCATCATCATCATAACCTAAATAAAATGTATATATATATTTAGAATTCTTATCATATGTTTTTAAAAAACTTGGAATTAATATTTTTAAAAAAGTTGTCTCTTCAATATTTATATAATTTTGATTTCTACTAGTTGTTGGTATTATAAGTGCTATTTTAAATGTATCTCTAAAAGTATAATTTTTATTATACTTTTTTTTTGAGATATTGTAATAAAAACTATAATAATATAATTTTAGTATATATTTTTTAAGTTTTTTTATTATTATAATAAATAATATTATTAAAAAAAAAAATATTATAAAATTTATTATAAGCATTTATATATAAATATAAAAATATATTTATATATAAATGCAAATTGCATTAATAACAGGAATTACAGGACAAGATGGATCTTATCTTGCAGAATTACTTTTAGAAAAAGATTATTATGTCTGGGGTATTATTAGAAGATGTTCAACAATAAATACTAATAGAATAGACCATTTATATTCTAATAAAAAATTAATTTTAAAATATGGTGATTTAACAGATTCTTCAAATTTATTAAATATATTATCTGAAATTGAAAAAACTTACCCAAATTTAAATAAATTAGAAATTTATAATTTAGCAGCAATGAGTCATGTAAAAGTATCTTTTGAAATGCCTGAATATACTGGTAATACAGATGGATTAGGTGTTTTGAGACTTTTAGAATGCATTAGAGCATCTAAATTATTATCAAAAATTAGATTTTATCAAGCTTCTACTTCAGAGTTGTATGGAAAAGTTTTAGAAGTACCTCAGAATGAATCCACACCTTTTTATCCTAGATCTCCATATGGTGTAGCTAAGCTTTATGGATTTTGGATAACTAAAAATTATAGAGAATCCTACAATATGTTTGCTTGTAATGGTATATTATTTAATCATGAATCTCCAAGAAGAGGAGAAACTTTTGTAACTAGAAAAATTACAAGAGGGTTAAATATGATTTTAAAAGGAAAAAGAGATAAATTAGTCATGGGTAATTTAGATGCTAAAAGAGATTGGGGTCATGCTAAAGATTATGTAGAAGGTATGTGGAGAATGTTACAAGTAGATAAACCTGATGATTATGTTTTATCTACAAATGAATTTCATTCTGTTAGAGAATTTATTGAAAAAGCTTTTGCTTTAAAAGGATTTAATATTAAGTGGAAAGGTGAAGGTTTAGATGAAATTGGATACGATACAAATACAGGCAAAGAATTAATTTTTATAGATGAAAGATATTTCAGACCCGCAGAAGTTGAAGAGCTATTAGGAGATTCAACTAAAGCAAGAACCGAGCTAGGATGGAAACCTAATTATAGTTTTGAGGATTTAGTTAAAGAAATGGTAGATTTAGATTGTAAATAAAATTATATATTTAATAATTATAATGAAATTAATATTAAGTATAAAAAATATAAATTATGAAGTAAAAAATATATTTAAAATTTTAGCACAATATGCAAGTATTAATAATTATGATTATATAAAATTAAATTTTATTTATAAAAATTTAGAAAATTTAAAATTATTAAAAGAATATTTAGATAATTTTGATATAAAATTAATTTTAACTTTTAAAAATGAAAATATATTACAAAATATTTCAAATAATATAGAAATTGAAAATATACAAGATATTAATAATTTAAATAATTTGAAAGATAAATATGAATTAATAATTATAAGAAAAATTTATAGTGTAGATATTAATAATGTTTACAATATTTTAGATATAAATAATATTAAGGATATAAACTATTTAGATGATATTAAGAACAAAAATATAATATTAGAAGTTAATAATATTGATAATTTAGTATATCAAAGTTTTTATAAAATAAATTATATTTCAATAAGTAAACAAAATTTTAATTTTTTAAATTGCGAATGGTCTTTAATAAAAGAAAAATCAGAATATAATAATTTAAATGATAGTTTAAATTTTATTAATTTGAAATATCAAAGTTACAAAAAAATAATTATAACAGGAATTACAGGTCAAGATGGTTCAATTTTAGCTGAATATTTGTTATCATTAAATTTAGAAAAACATATTATTATAGGAACTATTAGAAGTATATCACAAATAAAACATCATAATTTAAAAAAATTAATAAATAATAGTAAGTTAATTTTTATATATATGGAGTTAACAGATGTTAAGTGTAACAGATTAATAATTGAAAAATTAAAACCTGATTTTTATATAAATTGTGCTGCTCAAACAATTGTAAATCAAGAACATACATTAGAAGCAATAGAAAATTATTTTTCAGTTAACTTGTATTCACCAATAAGACAAATGGAATTTATCAGATTATATTGTCCAAAATGTAAGTATCTATCATTAGGTTCATCCGAAGAATTCGGAGAAACTATTTATACACCACAAGATTTAAATCATCCTTTTAATCCAATTAATATTTATGGTATAACAAAAAATAGTTTACATAATACAGTTAAAATGTATAGAAATAAATTTGATCTTCATTTTACGCACTTAATTTTATACAATCATGAAAGTGAAAGAAGACCTAAATTCTTTGTAACTAAAAAAATAACTAAATTTATTGCTAAAACTATTAATACAATAAGAAATAATTCAGATAATTTTGAAGTATTAAGAATAGGAAATATTTTTTCAAAAAGAGATTGGTCTTCAACATATGATTTTGTTAAATTATATTGGAAAATTTTACAAGAGGATCAACCTGATACATATATTATTTCTTCACAAAATTCAATTACAGTTAAAGATTTTATTGATTTAGGATTTTCAAATTACAATATTAAATTAAAATGGATTATTACAGATAATATTTTAGATAGTAGAGCTTATTATGAAGATAAAATATTAATTAAGATATCAAAAGATTTTTATAGAGAAGAAGATCAAAAACGACTTTTTGAAGGAAATAATAATAATATTTTTAAAAAATTTAATATCGAACAATCAAATCTTAAAAATTTAATTAAAATTATGGTAAATAAAGATCTAGAATTTTAATGTTTTTTTTATTATTTTTTTATTATTTATTTAAATTATAATGGAATATTTTTTAAATAATTCAAAAACTTATATAATAGCAGAAATTGGTATTAATCATAATGGTAAATTAGAAACAGCACTACAACTGATTGATCATGCTAAAGCTGCAGGAGTTAATGCTGTAAAATTTCAAAAGAGATCTATCAATAATATTTACATTAAATCTTTAATTGAAGATCCAAATCAAGGTGAATGGAACTTAGAATATTTAATAAATGAATTAAAGACTTTAGAATTTGGTAAAAAAGAATATGATATAATTAGTAAAAAATGTGATGATCTTAATTTGGATTTAATAATTACACCTTTTGATAAAGAATCTGTAGATTTTATCATGAATTATAATATAAAAGCTATAAAAAATGCATCATGTAATATGACTAATTATGAATTAATAGATTATATGAAAACTAAAAACTTACCAATATTAATTTCAACTGGTATGTGGACTGATAAAGAAATAGAAGATTCAACAAAATATTTTAAAGAAAATAATATTGATTACATTTTATTATTATCTAATTCTACTTACCCCTGCCCTTTTGAAGATATTAACATTAATTATTTAGAAAAATTAAAAAAATATTCTCCCATTGTTGGGTATTCCGGTCATGAAAGAGGTACATTTATACCAATAGCAGCAGTAACATTAGGAGCTAAAATAATAGAAAAACATATAACTTTAGATAGAAATCAAAATGGCTTAGATCATAAAGCATCTATGGAACCTCAAGAATGGAATGAAATGGTTTATAATATTAGACAATTAGAAAAAGCTATGGGAAAAGAAAAAGTTGTAAATCAAGCTGAATCATTAGCAAAACAATCTTTTTGCACATCACCTTATGCAATTAGATATATTAAAGAAGGAGAAATTTTTTCTAAAGATATGTTTGTACTTAGAGCACCAGGAAAAGGAATATTACAACATGAATTAAATAATTATTTAGGTAAAAAAATTGTTAATTTCATACCAAAACAATCATGTATAGGTACATCTTATTTTAATAATATTATTGAAATTAAAGATTGGAAAATTAAGAAATTTAAGAAAATGTGGGGTTTAAAATGTAGATTCCATGATTTTCCACAATATAATTTATTATCTGCACCTATAATTGAATTTCATTGTTCACAAAAAGATATGTATGATCCAATATCAGGAATTTTAAAAAGTGATTCACAACTAGTTGTACATGCTCCTGAATTAGTAGATAGAATGTTAGTTGATATTTGCTCACCTGATCAAAATCAAGTTAACAAAAGTTTAGATATACTTCAAAGAACTATAAATAAAACATTAGAGTTATCACAAAATTTTAAAGGTAAACCTAAAATAGTTATTCACTTTGGTGGTATGATGTTAAAAGAATCAGATAATATTAAAGAAACAAAAAAAAATATGATGAAAATTGCTTCTAGTAATTTTAAAAAATTAAATTTTGATAGAGATATGGTTGATATATTACCTGAAAATTTACCACCTAAACCTTGGTATTTAGGAGGTGAATGGAATCAATATGGATTTATGGATGCGGAAGATATGATAGATTTTTGTGAGGAATTTGATTTAAAAATTACTTACGATATATGTCATGCTAAATTACATTGTAATTGCTGCAATAAAAATATAGTTGAATACACAAAAAAAATAAAAAAATATGTATCTCATGTTCATATTTCAGATACTAAGGGAATAAATGGAGAAGGTGTTCAAATATTTGAAGGCGATACAAATTTTGAACCTATTTTAAAAGAACTAGAAGACACAAATTATTCATGGGTAACCGAAATTTGGTCTGGTCATATAAATAATGGTAAGGAGCAATATAAATCAATGAAACTTTTAGAAAAATTCGATAATTTGTAAATTTTTATCACCCCAAAAAAGTTTATTTTCTGTAATAAAGTTTATAATATTATAATGTCACAAAATTTAGATGAAATAAAAAGTAAAATAAGAGGCCCTATCTTTTCAATTATCACACCTTTTAAAAATGAAGGTAAAGATATTGATTACACAAGTTTAGAAAATTATATAAAATTTTTATATAAAGGAGGTGAAAAATATTTTATGCTATGGCTTTCAATACAAGATATTTAATTATGAATGAAGAAGAAATTATGAAAGTAAATGAGTGTGTTATTAATACAGTAAAAAGTTTTAATGATTCTGCTACAGTTACAATTGTTGGAGATCCTTTAGATTGTTCTACAGATACATCTATTAAATTTGCAGAACATGCTAAAAAATATGGTACAGATGTAATAAGTTTAATTTATAGAGCTTATTTATTCTCTGATGATCATGTTTATGATCATTACAAAAAGATAGCTGATGTTGTAGACTTGCCTATATTAGTACATGAAATGCCATTTATGAGAGGCATACCTCAACATCAAGATGGCAATTGGTCTATTGATCTATTAGATAAATTAGCAGATATACCTCAAGTAGTTGCTATTAAAGAAGATGCAAAACAAGATGATTATACTAGAGAAATTGTTGATAAAATTAGTGACAGAGTAGCAATAGTAGTATCAGGTGCTGCTATGCAACAATGGATTAAAGTTTCTGATAAATGTCAAGCTTGGTTATCTGGAGTTGGTAATTTCTGTCCTGAAATTGAAATAGATTTTTATAATCACTTTTTAAATAATAATACTGAAGAATGTCAAAAAATTATTGATACTATTGAAACACCTTATTTCTGGATTAAAGATAATTTAAGTTGGCATTTAGGAATAAAATCAACATTAGATATTCTAGGAATTATGGACAGACAAGAAAGAATGCCATATCAACAATTAGATGATGAAAAACATTCAAAAGTATTAGAAATAATGAGAGAAATATCTGAAAACACAGATTATTTTAAAATTAACTGATACTTGCTATTCAATAAAAATAAATTATAATATTTAATATTAAATATGATAATTTTTGGTTTAGGATTACCCAGAACAGGTACTAATAGTTTAGGAAAAGCTTTACATTTACTTAATATTAATGGTGAGTGTAAATGTATTTTAAATAATTATAATAATCAAAGAGAGAAAACAAATAATATAAATTATTTAAAATATATTATATACAATGATACTTTTAGAGATTTAGATACAATATTGTCTAATGAAATAATTAATGAAAATAAATTTATTTTAACAATTAGAAATAATGAAGATTGGTTAAAATCTATTGAAAATTTTAATGAATTAAAAGAACTTAATCAAATAACTTATAAAAACAAAATTGAAAAAATTTTTAAAGATAAAAAACTTGAAAATAGATTATTAATAATTAATTTATTCGAAGACGATGATGAAAAAATATGGAAAAATTTAATTAAATTTTTAGAATTAGATTTAGAAGATTATCAATATGTTATTGAAGAAGAATTTCCAAAAATAAATCTAAACAAATAATATATATATATATGCAAAAAAATATATCAGATAAAAATATATTAGATAAAAATAACAATAAAAAACTATTTGATCAAAATAGTTTTTTAAATGTGATAAATAATTTAACTAAATTTTATAAGAATGAATGAAAATATCTATAACAAAACGGATGAAGACAACCTCCTTAAAACTGTTATAGAAGTATGTAGAAAAGAAAGATGTGAACCATGATATTATAATCTATATGATGAGTGTTTAAGCGGATAATAATCTTTATAAATCACTGTAATCTAAATCTTTATTATTAAAATATTTATCTACATTTATTTTTTTTATATTAGATTTTTTTTTTTCACCTTTATTTTCAACATTATTTATATTTTTTTGTAATAATTCACTTATATCATTATTTAAATATTTAGACATAATATTAATTGCTTTTTGGTTTAATGATATTATATCCTCAAACCATATATATGTTACTTTGTGTCCGTCTTCTCGTAAAAGATTTATCAACTTTTGAAAATTATAATGTTCAATAATATCTGGAGTAATTTTTGAAGTCTTGTAAAATGTATTAATACTATTTTGTAGATAAAAATTTGTTGTTTTATGATTAAATCTTGAATATAGTAAATCTGATTGATTTCTTAATGTAATTAAAATATCCATTTTTTTATTTTTTTTTAAATAATCAATAATCTCTTGATGGTACCATTTAGAAAATAATTCATTTGAATAAAAATAAATTTCAGCATCTGAATTAAAAATTTTTTTTTCATATTTTTTAAGATCTAATACACCAGGTAATATTTTATCACCATAATTTCTACCAATATAATTATCTAACTTTGGAAAAATACGTTTTTGTAAAAATGTAGTTCCTGTTTTATGAAATCCTATATGTAATTTTTGCATAAATTATATTAAATATATTATTATTAAGAAATTAAATATTTTGCAACATTATTTTTAAAGTATTCTATTGTATCTAATTAAACTTCCAAAATTAAATCTTATATAATAATATATAGAAAATATATGGAAAAATTAATTTTAAATAAAAATGATACTGAAAATATTGTTAAATATATAAAAGAAAAAGGTATTTGTGTCATTAAAAATTTTATAACTTATGATAAAATATCAAATTACGAACAAGAGTTTGATCACATATTAGTTAGTAATAAAAATAAATGTGATTCCAATTATGGAAATAATATGTGTTTAAGAACAAACGTTAATAAAGATATTTTAAATTCAAATAAGTATCCTCTTATAAATAATATTTTTACTTCAAATTATATTAAATCAATTTCAAATAGAATTTTAAAAAATATTAAATATGATAATGTTTTCATACATCACGATATTGAATCTATAAATAGTAATAATACTTATCCACATTTTGATTATGATAGAAAACTAAAATTTTATATTTGTTTAAATGAAATGAATACAACTAATGGTTGTTTTAAGGCTTTACCTGAAAAACAAGAGTTAGTAAGAAAAAAAAGATCAATTAATAGAAGAAATAATATTTTTACTGAAGGACATAATTTGTATAATGGTACAAATATTGAAATTAATGAATTAATACCAATTGTAGCTGAAGCAGGAGATTTAATTATATTTGATACAAATTGTATACACGCTGGTGGTGACAATTTTGAAGAAGGTAAATTTAGAAAAGTAATTAGATTACATTTATCGGGTAGTTGGTAAAAATTATTTGTAGGTTTTATTATAATTTAATTAAACATCATATGTATTAAATTTTGAATTTTTTTTGAAATTATTTTTTTTATGAATACAACTTTCGAACTCTCTTCTATCTTTTATAATTTTTTGTTCAATTAATGTTTCTAATAAAATATCAATATTATTTTCATTTAAATGAATAGGATCATATTGCATATCTTTATTTAATAGTTTTTGTTTTATATTTTTATTATCATCGAATATATTTTTATATATATTTACAACATTATTAGAAAATCTATTACACAATAGTCTATTAAATTCATCTAAATAAAAAAATGTAGGGAAAAACCCTGTAGTTGGAGTTATAATATAATAATTATTTGTATATTCTTTAATACAATTAACTATTTTTTCATAATTATTTATGTAAACTTCAAGATATTTTTTATTATTTTCAAGAGTTTTATATTCTTTCCATGATTTCATTGGTTTATTAAAAGGATAATAATTATTGTCTACTAAATATCTACAATCAGGTTCGCCAAAATATAAAAAATACATATCGGAATCATTAATAAATTTGTCATATTTTTTGAAAAAAATATTTATATTATTTTTAATTCTTTTATAATTTGCGTTATTTAAAGAGAATTTTTGTCCTTGACCAAAAAAAAATGGCATAATATTATTAATATTTTGAAAACTTCTTGTATGAGAGTCACCAAAAATAAAAATCATATTGTATTATAATTATAAAATATTTTTTTTATATATTAATATCCCTCATACTAGATCTGAATATTTAGGATTTAAATAACTTTTGGAATCAAAATGATAGCATACCTAATAAAAATTCAAAGCAACTTGCTAAAGATCTATTGAAAAATGGTGTAAAGAAAAGTAATGATTTATTGCGTCCAAATACTAATGAACAATATTGTATAAATAAATTAGATGATTCTGACAGTTTTAAAAAATTTTATGATGAATTACGTAAAGATTTTAATTTTTCAAATAAGTTTAATAATGAAATGAAAAAAATAATTAATGATTTCGAAGTATATAAAAGATATCGTTAACAATTTATTTATTTTTAGAAATAACATTTTG
>Ga0209634_1001879_pt1 | contig 15010 bp, 26 predicted proteins | sample LinPmetageLP40_FD_184043 | JGI IMG/M metagenome (GOLD analysis project Ga0209634, IMG submission 184043) | Marine viral communities from the Pacific Ocean - LP-40 (SPAdes) (version 2) | ecosystem: Environmental > Aquatic > Marine > Oceanic | place: Pacific Ocean | collected 2010-08-26
AGCATCATCTACATAGGAATTTGACCCATCGTGATAAATCTGCAAATCTTCGCTATTTCCGAACTTTGCAGAAGTTGAATCAGAAAATATAAGTGCATTAGCACTACTATCCCAAACAACATTCCTAGCAGCCGTATCGCCGTGCAAAGTAACGTCATATCCTTGGTCGTTAGCACCTACAGTCAGAGTTGCGTCTAGCTGAACTGCGCCATCAATATCAACAGCATCAAGGTTTGTTGTACCGTCTACGTCAATGTTTCCACTAACTGTCAAATTATCAGTTACAGTTGTCCCAGCCAGATTTACATCTGTCAAAAGATCATAAATTACTGCACCTGATCCTGCGCCATCTGTGGCAATCATTTTGACCTGACCAGCAAGCACTGCAACATTGGCTCCAGAGCCTTGAGTGAATGTCAGAGTATAGCTAGTTGCATTCTCAATCATCCAAACTTTTGAAACGGTGTTGGGTGCAAGTGTGACTGTGCAAGCCTGACCACCGCCTGTGCATTTTAGATAGAACCTTCGTTCATCACCCTTGGCGCCATCTGGGACAGTGACCGTATGTGTAGAGGCATTCGCAATAGCTTCAGTGCCGTAAGCAAATGCCTCTGCAATCATTTCCAAGTTTAGGTTTGTGACTGTTCCCCATGATCCCGACTGGTCGCCAGTCGCCATTTCATTGAGGCGTAAGTCGTTTACATAGGTTGAAGCCATTTTAGTCGATCCTTACAATTGCATTGTTTGCAGTCGCTGCTGGGAATACAATTTTAAACGTACCACCAGAAACAGAGAAGTCACCACCAAAATCAAGGATGGCAATCGCACCTCTTGAGTTTGAAGATGCATCGCCCAGCGTCTTGTTGTAGATCAATGCGCCACGAGCAGTGAATGTTGCGCTTGTCCATTCTGGATCAGCCGCATCAAAAACACCACTTGTGCTGTTTTCAGTAACCGCCTTGCTAGACAATGCGTTACCGCCTGTTGTGTATCCATTGCCGTTAGCAACTTCATTGCTGGTTATGTAACCATCTGTCGCCGCACTCAATGTCGCGCTGCTCGTATACAGCGCAATATAAATAGTGTCACTGTCTAGATGGTGGTCGCCCAACATCACGTCTTTTTTAAAGAGTGTACTCATTGCTTGTGTGATAGCCATTATATGCCTCCATTATATTCTGCTGTGTAGTTCCTCTGCATCTCTTGTACTGTGAACTGGACCGCTTCGTCAAGTTGAGTTTTATAGAGAGAAAGAGTTTCTGGCGCTTTCAAAAACGCCGATGCCTCAAACAGAGCCGCAGAAAGTAGAACTGTTGATGCATTTGTTGCAATCCAAGTATTTGGATTCGCATTGCTTAACCCCGTCTCAGGGGCAATAAAATCTACGCTATAGGCCAACGCTGTTGATGGGGTTGGTGCCAATGTAATGATCGTTCCAGCTGTTCCTGCGCTATTTGTGCTGTACATTCGTGGGGTGCCTTGCGTCGTGGCATTGGGCCAATAGTCTCTGATGTAAGAATCAACTCTGTGGTCGAGATACGTCAAGACATTAGTGTCTGTTATGGACACCTGCCGGATCATTCTTGCTGTGGGAATTGTGTATTGGCTCTGGCCAATAACCAAATTTGCAGCAGACGATGTCTGTCGGAAACAAGGCATATTTGGCAGTCGCTGAAATACCATCTCTTCAGCTTGCGATATTATTGTGTCGATTGAGGCGACGAACTCAGTTGAATCGTCTTCTAGAAAATTTTGGATGTTGGCTTTTAGCTCTGTATAATTCATTTATTCATCCTCAATTCCACGTTCCTTCGCCATAGCCGCCTTGACCCCAAGTTGTTATCAGCAAGACAGTGGATGTCCCAACACCACCTGTGCCGTTTACACCGGATGGATGTGGTCTGCCAGCAATGTCACCCCAAGTCCCATCACCCCAAGCTTCAATTCCCCAGCCAAACTGCTCTTCTGGCACAGCACTTCCAACGCCGCCTGTTCCACTGACCCCAGTTTCAACGGGTGATATCTCTGGTGTTTCTGATCCAACTGCTCCTGTTCCACTGACCCCAGTTTCTGTTATAGTTGTGTCGTGGTTAACAATCTCGTTGCCAACTTCCCCCGAACCACTTGCGCCGGAGGGTGTTGCTTGAATCTCTAGTTGCTCTGATCCAACAGAGCCAGATGCGGAAGAGCCAATTTGATTTTGGACAAGCTCAACAACCTCATTGCCAACGCCGCCTGTGCCAGAAACGCCTGTGCCAGTTTCATTGGTTTCCAGAGAAACAGAGCCAGTTGCTGCTGTTCCTCTTTGACCAGCAACACCAGCCTGCAAATCAGCAACCACAACTCCGGTTCCAACCTCCCCATCGCCGCTTACACCTGACTCTGGGATGGAAATTTCTACAGATTCAATGCCAACAGAGCCAGTTGCCCCTCCTCCACCAACCCCAGTTGGGTGTGCAGATGGGATTTCAACCCCAACATCACCGCTTCCACCAACCCCAGATTGAGGCTTGGCCAATTCAAAGACAGATGATCCAATTCCATCATTGCCAGCCAACCCAGAAACAGCAGCATGAGATTCGGGGACTTCAGACCCAACAGCTCCAGATCCTGCGGAGCCAGACTGCAGGGCTAAAATTTGGACAACTTCAGTCCCTGTTGATCCAGATCCTTCGACCCCAGATGGCAGAGCTGAAACTTGGACAACTTCAGTTCCTGTTGATCCAACACCGGAAACTCCAGAAGGATGAGGAATCACTGATGGAATCTCTACGCCGACAGACCCTGCCCCTCCAGTTGCGGACACACCAGTGGCATGAGCTGCTGGAACTTCAACACCTACATTGCCAACGCCAGCCGCGCCATCTGGATTGCTTGCTAATTCAACAGAAACAGTGCCAGCAATGGTTGTCAATGCTGGAGTATTAAGCTGACCACCCATATTGCTATGGTTAGTGCAATAATAGTAAAGTGTTGGTGCGCTTTCAGCCACAACTATCTGGGTGTAAGCATTGGCCTGTCCCGCTGTTCCAGAGGTTGTCACTCCTGTTGTGTACTCGCTGCCTCCACCATGTGTTCCATTGGGTGTTGTGCTGAATCTTAATGGGTGTCCGCTGTTGGAAGATGCACTTTGATCGAATCGATATGTGCTTCCTTCTGTCAGGCTTATAGTTGGTGCTGGGCCTCCAGAATCTATGTAATATCTGTTGCCAGCATCTGTAGATTGAACAGTTATTGCAAGAGAAATAGTGCCTGATGATGGGGTGTAAGACGTTCCACCCATTAGATTGTGATTGGTGCAATAATAGTAAAGTGTTGGCGCACCAGCAGCCACCGTTATTTCAGTGTAAGCCCCAGCATTTCCAGGAGTGCCTGATGTCGTCACCCCAGTTGTGTATTCGCTACCTCCAGCATGCGTCCCATTGGCTGTGGTGCTAAAACGCAATGGGTGGCCATTGTTGGAAGATGCAGATTGGTCAAAGCGATATGTTTGTCCCTCTTGCAAATAAAGCTGCTGCTGAAGAACACTATCGACATAATATCTGTTGCCAGCGTCTATGGCTCCGACAGTTATGGCATATTGGAGGTAAGAAGAACTGACCGTAGCAACTCTGCCTGTTCCTGCTGCACCTGTTGCGAAAGATGATGCCTCACCAACTTCCCCTGTTGCCTCACCATCACCAGCCACACCAGAGACTGGATGATTGATGTCGATGAGCAAAGAGATATATCCAGAAGATGCTTTTCCGGCTGTCCCAACTCCTGGTCTTTGACGAGGATCTACGAATGGATCATAATTGAATCCGATGAATATTTCAGCATTCTCTGGATCGTTATCTGGCCTTGGGCTGAAAAGAGCTGTGGCGTCAACAACATTCTTAGCAGGAGTCAACTGCGGCTGCTTCGGCTCCCAATCTTCTGGGGAAACTCTGAGGCCATCCCAAGTTGTCTTGAGCTGAGTATAAGGCACACGTAGTCCAGAGCGATCACTTATCGCTAAAGATTTCTTGCCCTTTGCATACCTAGCTCTTGCCATCAGTAAAGGTTCAATCCTCTTGGTCGGACTCTCATTGAAACGCCATCATTGTCTGTGGCTGCTGCGAACTCGAATGCTCTTTCATAAACCTGATTCAACAGGTTGAATTTATCAGGAGCATATTTCATTGCCAGCTTGCTCGCCAAACCAGCACAAAGACAATCCGTCCACCTATAAGGGATGTCTGCATCTTGGTTGCTGGCTGTTACATCTTCGAGTTGGTTTATTGACCAATAAAGCAAACTGTAGTCACCAGTGTCCGGAACTTGCCAAACATTTATCGTTGGGGTGTAGGTTTTGTCCAGCATGTATTGGCTTGGCTTGCCAGAAGATGTTTTGTTTGGCAGCTGGTTGTATGCAGAAAGGCTTACTCTTTGAATCGTGGTGTCAGTGGTGGTGCCATTTGCTGTCTGTCGAATCACGACATCTATCATGTCTATGGTTCCGACTGGCAACGTATAAGTGATCTGGTCTTTCACCAAAGCCAATGTATTATTCTGGACAGCCCAATAATTTATGCCACGGTTAGCAAACTCGCTGAAAAGCAAATTAAGGCTCCTGCGAGCTGCTTTGGCCTGATAGCCTGTCCGAGTTTCGTCATCAATCCCGCACCGCTCAAATGATTCAGCGATTATCTCTTCAACATCTGGCCGAAAAGCATATGTGTTCGATGTCGCCATTTGGTTTTCCTATGAGTAGTGTTTTTTCATCCGCAGCACGATGTTGTATGTGTCTCCAATTGCACCAAGACCAGTAGTGGTGAACATTATGTCTCCAGTTGTGCTGCCATATTCTACAGTCGAAGGCAACCCACCGAACTTGCTGAAGTCTTGATAACCAATATCATCCTCAGCCATGTGCATCATAATAACATCTGTTCCAGCATCTGCCTCTACCAGAACCGTCATGCCTTGAATTATCCACCAGCACTCCAAAAGACTGACAGAGTTGCAAGAAACACCAGCAGCACTTTTTGCCAAAGTTGACACATCAACTTTTTTTACAGCATCTTCATCACCAGCGTCAACGTATTGCAATTGGAATGCCATGACCACTTCGTTGGTGTTTTCAGAAAGCGTTTTCACGCTCGTAATATTAGCCATCTATGACCCTCCTGTAAATTATTGGTGGGCTTTGCACCCACCAACTAATTTTATGTGACGTTGTTGCTTTGAGCATAAACAACCGTCACAGCACCAACACCATTGCCTGTGTTAGCTGTGGTCACGATTAGCCTGTGATCGCCTGTGCCTGTGTTGAGCCACTTGGCTGTGCGAGTCGCGTCTGTTCCAGGACTAGCAGCGACAATCCCAACAGCATTGCCTTGAATAGCTCCTGCAGCAGTCAGAGTGGTTGCCGCACCAACACCGCCCAAACCAAGAGTCGTTGCTCCACCACTCCAAGCTGTGGTTACGGTAACATCAATTGATATTAGCTGGCTGTTTGGTGGGATTATGATGTCTGTTGTTGTGGTTGTGGCAGTCTGGTCAATCGCAGCTGTCTGAGAAAGAACAGCAAAGCCTGTGTTCTTCATGTCAGAACCGACTGTTGTGCCTGTTGTTACTTTGATTGGTCCAGCTTTGACTGGTCCTGAAAAAGTTGTAGTACCCATTGTGAATCTCCTGTCTGGGTTAAGTCAGCTCTCGCTGTCAGGATGAAAGGGAGGGCAGTTGCCCTCCCCAATTTTTATGCGCCTTCTGAGCCGAAGATGCCACGCCAGTCAGTGAAGCCGAAAGAGTAGCGTTCGCGAACTTTGTAGCGAACATTACCAGTCTCGAAGTCACCTTCCATGCCTTTTTTCATAGGCGAACGCTGGAACATTTTCAGACCATCAGGAACGTCAGTTTGGATAAACCAAGCATCAGCATCCGACAAGCGACGCATCACATGATAGCCTTTGGGCAGGTAGCCACCAGACTTAACCGCGTTGATGTCGTTGTCTGCTGTTCCTGTGCGCAGATTAGACTCTAAGAGACGCTCTGCTACGAACTGGTATGCAGTTGGGATAACCAGCTGAGTACCTTGAGCAGCAATCCGGAGCCCACGATCGTCTTTCATATCAGAGATCTGAATTAGGACAGATTCGAGGGAAGTCTCCGAGAGGTCAGCCGCTGTTGCAAGAACATTGGACTGAACTCCACCTGTGGTTGGATGCGAAGCACTCAAAAGAGTAACACCATCACCACCTGTGAAGGCACCAGCTTGCGCATTGTTCAAGACATTAGCAGCCTTGATCTCTTTGGTCGAAGCCATCGACCGCGCAAGAGCTTTTGTGTAGCGAGAAGCGATTGAGCCATACTGGCCATCCTCTTCAGCTTCCTCAGTGATTGAGAATGCCAGAGCAATCGTTTCGTGCTGGTAGCGAGCAGTCCACTGTTGGGAAGCAGCATCGTAAGATACAGCCGCACCTTCAGTTTTAGTTGGAGCTGATGCAAAACCTTGCAGCAAGACATCTTCTTCAAATGCTTTCTGCGAAGTGTTGCTTTCAAATACCGCAGCATACTCAGCTGGATATGTGTCGTACTCAAGACCGAAGAGAGTGTTCAGTCCTGGCTCAAGCATTTTTGCAAATGATGCTCTATTCATTGCCATCGTTCAGACCCTCCTATATGCCAGCAGTGGCTTTGAGTATGTGCTCATTGATGAGCACCTCAACCACAGCATTTGTGCCAAAAGCATTGTCAGGAGAATCATACAGAGCAATGATCTTGCAAGAAGCAGTCCCTGTGCCCATTGTAGAATTCAACTCAAATGCAGAGTTACCAGTCAGCGCGGACCCTGCCCCAGCGACAACATCAGCACAGTTGCCGATATTGGTCACGGCAGGAGCACCGTCTGATTGGACTTTGAATACGGTGTATGGATCATCGTACACATATGCTATAATGTCTGTAGCAACTGTGCCTGATGGCCAATATTCACTGTAAACATACGAGCCATCTGCAGCAGTATAAGACACTCCAGCAAATACACCAATGTTGTTGGTTTCTGTTGCAGTGTGAGGTGTGATGACCCCATCTGCAGTCAGAATGCAAAGATCACCAGTGAAGATGTTCTCAGCCAAACCAGACGTAATGGTATACTTATTTGCACGAGGTGCATTACCGCTCATGTGGCGAACTGGGACGAACCCAAATGCGGCATCTACGTTTGCCATATTATCGCTCCTTAGCGTTAAAGATTAATCATTCATGACAGAAACCGATCTGCCACGGCTAACTTCAGACTTCCGATCTTGATAAATCGGCTGCCCATTATTCTGTCCTAACGCATCAAGCTCTCCAGAAATGGATTCATTCTGCTCTTTGTTCCTGTTGTTGTACCAAGCCTTCTGTGACTCTCGTTGTTCAACAGGCATTTCGCAAAGCAGCATGCCTTCAATTCCAATAGATCCTGCCCACTGGCCGTGGTTGATGGTCGGAAACAACTCATCTTTAACGGTATCAGCAGGGCGTGCGGACCAACCTTCACGCATACGCTTGTATACGTTGTCTGGCGAGTCCTTACCCTGAATCGAGGTTGTTACCCATCGTTGGACCATGCCAGGACGAGGCTTCGGTGCATCTAACAACGATGGTGGTTTCCATGCGGTCAAAGGACGAGCCTCTTCTGCACGGACTTCTTCGCGAGTCTCAGCTGCGCGTACATTGCGGGACTTTGTCATGACTTAGCTCCTTGCCTGTTTTTGAATTTCAGCTGCATATTGCTTCAGCCCTTTTTCGTCAGTGATGCCCAGCTCTCTGGCCATTCGGAGTTGATCTTGAGTCATTCTAGTCCTGCCGTTTGTGCGAGGTGCTCCTGAACCGCCTGCAGTTGGCGCTACTGGTGCTCTGCTTTTTGCTCGTGGTTTGCCTTGCACTTTCCCCGAGTTTAACTCAGGAAACACGTTTCGTAAACGAAAATCTAACTGATCATAGTAATCTTCGGAATCTTTGTCGAATCCTTCGAGGTCCAACTGCACATCAATTGCTCTGGCTGCAGCTGTTTCTCGCTCATAACCGTTGCTGTTGAACCACCTATTCTTCTCCCACCAGCCCATGGCTTTCTGGGGAGCTGGGTTTTGCGCGGCCTGTTGTGCGCGGCCTACAGTCGGAGAGGCTGCTTGTTGAGCTGCCATCTGCTTTTGCATCTCAGCCACTCGCATAGCAGCTCTCATGTCAGCGAGTTGCTCACTGAAAGATACCTGAGCTTCTGTGTCGCCTTCTTCAACAGCCTTGGAGAGAGCAGCACGAGTCTGCTTGTATCGCGTGTTGAACTGGTTTTCAGCTTGGTGCTGGTTGCCTTGCTCTAGACGCTCAAGACGAGACTTCAGCTGCGCAGTTTCCTCTTGGTATTGACGAGACTGAATCTCAGCTTCTCTGCGTTGGTCCACTAGCTTTTTGATTCGCTTCTGGACTTTGCCGCTGTACTCTTCTTCAGAGTCTTCTTTCACAGCTTCTTGCTTTTCCTCTGGGGAGTCGGAATCATCTGTGACTTCAATTTCGAAATTATCATCTTGGCCAGAAGTTTTCTTGGCCTCAGCAATTTCTTTCTCGAGCTCTTCGAGAACTACATTCTGGTTCATGGCTTACCTCACTCCACATAAGACGCAATGCTGACGCCTTCTGGCAAGACCGATGTGATCTCGTCATCATTAAGGAGCAACATTTTGACGCCATTGATTGTCAGCTTTTGACCTGCGTATTTGCCGTATGTCACAGAGTTGCCCTCTGTCGGCCACTGGCCTTTCCATGCTTGGCCTGTGTCGCGGTCTCTATATGCCAATTCACCCATCGCAAGAATTGTGCCGTGGGCTGTAAGGTATTCTTCATTGTCTTTGGAACTCTCCGGAAGGAAAATGCCACCCTTTGTTTTAGCCTTGGCTTGATTAGGCTGAACCAACACTTTCCAGCCTAATGGCTTGGGGAACTGGTGAGATCCTAGTGTTGAGTTGGTCTGCTCATCTGTGATGAGGTCTTTTGCATGCGGATGAGACATGATTATACATCCTCCTGATTCATTTTCTTCATCGTTTCGTCGATCAATGAGCAAGCCTGTTCTAAGCCTTCCGCAATCCCGACGTTTTTGCTGTACGATTGAAAGTCGCTCATGCGACCTTCAACCATGTCGCTAGCTATCGCTGTTTTCTGGAGTCGGATCTGCTTCTTGATCTCTCTGATCAGATCGATCATCATCTTCCAATCCTATTCCACCGCCACCACTCATAGAAACGCCAGTGACAAAAACCTCAACAACTTTCTCGGTATTTTCCTTGGGCACTAGTACCCTTTCTTCTTCTTAGACTTCTTCTTAGTTTTCACTTTGGTGCCTCCTTTTGACATTAGTGACGGGAAAGATGACCTGTTCATTGTTTATCCTCCTCTTCTCCGGAAGTCAACATTGGTGCAACACCACCAACAGACAAAAGTTTTATTAAGCTGCTGAGAACTCCAGAATCTTTTTGTGCCATCGGCTCTGTGCCTTGTTTGTAAACTGAAGTGCCTTTGTAAAGGTCTCTCAAGAGAGGTGTGTTGTATTCGTCTGCTGGGATGAATTTGACAAGCTGATCTTGGCCTTTTTGAGTGTCGCCAAGGAAAGCCATTCTGTTGCGCCCATCATGAGAAACAATCTCAGCCCAGCTGTCTGCACCACCCAAAGAATAAGGATCTGAGGCTTGATACGCAAGCTCTGGCATGTCACTCCAAGAGGTTCCCTGAGATTGCAGCTTGCTTAGGACAGAACGCTTTTCAGCAAGCTCTTCTGGAGAATAGAATTTATTGATGCTTGGAGTCATGTTAAGATAAGCTTCTGGACTCATCATCCCAACGTCAATTATATCTTCCTCAGCATCTCGGAGAGCTTCGTAAAGATGAAAATTGTCTATGCGTTGGAATGTCTCTGGTGAAGCATCTTGGAGGTTGTATATTTTGTTTGCGGCTTCTTCCGCAAGACTCTCCGGAGACTTCTGAATGTTGTAGGAGCTATCGAGTTTGGATGATATTCCCTGCAGCCAGCGGATCGTGTCATCAGTCAGACCAACCATCGCTCTGGAGAGTGAGGACATCAGTAAATAACCCCATCATCGTCATATTGTTGCCTCGGAGCTTCGCCTGTGAGCATCTCGTCCAAGTTGTTTTGAACTCTGTCAGCCGCGACGATTGCGTCAACCTTTTCGCTGCGTGGGACTGCGGCCTTGGAAGTGATAGACTTCAGCCAAGCAAGAGCTGGACGAGTCATCGCTTTGGTCAAAGGGAATGCTTCAGCTGCAGCGAACGCACCACCGACTGCTGGCGCAATATAGTCTGTTGGGGAGTCTGCGATCTTGAAGTCTCTGTAAGCTTCGTTAGCTCCGAACACCAATCCAGCGGGGGTGAAGTCAGACAGGCCCATGCCTTCCGCAATGCCTTGGTTCATGTCACCTGTCACATTGCCAGCGAACTTGCGAGCCTCATACGGTTTCATCCCAAGATATTCCGCAGCACTCGCAACACCGTCTGCTGTTCTTTGTCTCAAGCTCAAATCATTCAGCCCAGCCTCAGCATATTCATTTTGACCAATGGTGCCATTGCGCATGATGTAGTTGACCATGTTCTCATAGTTGTCGTCGCCGAACTTCTGTGGTGGGAGCTTTTTACGATCTGCGAATATGCTGGATGGTTCAACGTATTCTCTAAGTGGATCTGCCATCAGACTTGCCCTCCGGAGAGTTGTTGTGTGAGTATTTGTAGTGTGTCTTGGAAGCCTTTGTCAAGCTCCTTCGCGGCCATGGCGAACTTGCGTGGGCTGATCTTTTTGATCTTGCGCTTTTCTAGAAAGCTCTTTGCCGCACGAATCTCTGCATTGGCTACTTTTTTAATGGAGGATCTACTCATCTTTTATTTCACTCCAGTGTCTGAAATAATCTCTTGCTCCTGATGGGTCTGCTAGGTATCTTTTATTTTTTCCAGGATCCCAAACGATTATTGGTTCATCAGTTTCTATCAACTTATCTGACAAAGGTTGGTTAGGATCAGACAAGACTTCATTTATTTTGTAAGTTTCCAGCTGAGATCCTAAAGTTTTATTTACTTGAGAAAGATCTTTAGAAGAAAGACTTTCTGCAATGTCGCTGAAATAAGTTGGTTTTTCTGTGAAAAGAACGCCCAAGTCTTCCATGTCCATCATCTTTTGATTCATCCCGAAAAATTTTCTCATCTCATCTGATGATGCTGGCACAGCTCCTTCGGGAATCTTGCCGTCTGTTATGAGGTTGACAGAGCCAAGTTGAGGAGGCAAATTTTCTGTTGTTTTTCTTTTATTAAGCTCAGACATGAAGTCTATGACTTCTCCCAAAGCTCCTTGAGCTATCTTGCTACCAGCACCCATTTAATCACCTTCTCCTGTGGATAATGAGCTCAATGCACCAGCAGCCAACGGCACAGAAGCAAGTATTTTGCCTGACTTGGCTTGTGCTGGGTCAAAATTTGCAAATTGCGAACGAACTTGGTTTGGCTCTAAAACTATTGTGCTCATAGATCCTGGATCTTCGCCTTTGTTCACATATTGAATGCTGTCGAACCCTTTTGAATTTAAAAAATCAATTATCCAGCGGTCTTTGCCTCCTGGATAAATTTCATCTGCTTCGCCGAATGGAACTCCATTAAATTGGAAATTTTCTGCAAAATATCTGTTATCAGTGAAAGTTTTTCCGTCTGGCTTTTCATATTTTTTGGTGACTTTTGCTGTGTTAAGCTCATCGTTTGAAATTCCATATTTCGATACAGCAAGTTGCTTGTTATTTTTATTTGGTGGGGTTGCACCGCTGATCCCAATTTCTGAAGAAATTCTATCCCAAATGTTGTTTGCATCCCAAGAAGAAAGGGAGCCAGCATAAGTATTTTCTTTTAAAGTTAGTGGTCTTTCTGCTTTTAACCTGACAGGATAAATGGATCCAACCATATCACTGGATCTGCCTTGGTCCTGAACCGATCTCAAATCTCTCAGGCGTTCGTAAGCTGCTTCTGGTGTTCCAAAATGAAAGAATTCTCCTGATTGTTTGAATTCTTCAATGTCTGGGCTTAATGACCCATGATAAAACACTTTGTCTGAAAAACTAGACAAAAAGTCAGCAACACCCTCGACTGTTTTTACTCCAAGCCTACTTAAAGCTGACATATCACCATGCCCTGCAAGACCAGTATCTTGCTTTTGTTTTTGGTCCAGGATTGTCGCAATTGTGGCGAGATCGGAAGTTGCTCCTGCGGCCTTTTTGGTTTTTCTTGATTCGCATGTTTGGGTCGCCGAATGTTACGCGCTTGACCTTGTCGCCATCCTTGACGTACACCACAGACTTCTTTTTGCCGTGGCTTGTCTCACCCTTGCCGATCCTGCGAGGCTTGTTCAATGAGACGCTCTTGCCTTTGTAGGTTGCCATTATCTTTTCACTCCCTCAACTTTTCTGAATTTCTCATAGGTGTGTAAGTTGATGGAAATCTACGATCAGAAACATCTCCTGTTTTAAAATCCATGAACACCGAACCGCCACGTTCTTGAATCTCTCTTGCAGTTTCTTTTGGTTTTATAATACGATCTAGCAAGCCAAACTCTGAAAATGAGTAATCGGCATTACTTTTCTTTGATATTCCAGAAAGATTGACAATTGCAGGCTTCACTGCACCACCCCCTGCGCGGCCTGTGCGTGGGTTTTGTTTCGTTTTAATGACAACAGGAACTTTTTCCATCCCTAACTCAATTGCAGCTTGCAACCTATGGTGTCCTTGGCCGATGCTGACCTCACCGTTTTTAAGAGCAACCTCAATCTCAATAGGTTCTTTGATGCCTTCCTGTGCAATGCTTTCTTTTAAGGTTGGTTTGCCAGAGGTGTTAAAAGCATCTAAAATAGCAGGGTTTTCTCCCAAATTGCCACTTTCAAAGTCGCCGCCGAATTTACCAACATCATATCTTGGTAAATTAAATTGGGCTACATTATCAGCAATAACATCAGTTGAGACATACTCAACTTTAGGAGATCCTGGCAGTGCACCGATCTTGCTTGCTTGGGCTTCAGCTGCAGATCTTGCGTCTGGCAGTGCACCGATCTTGTTTCCCAACGCATCAACTGCGAAGTCTACAACCTCTGACAAGATCCTTTTAGTTGCCATCAATAAATCCTCACCTTTTCCGGATCAACCAGCTTGGGAACGCAATAAGCCAACCCGAAGTCTTTTGTGTTGCTGTGGTGACCATAACGCCTCACAATTTCTTTTGCGTAATAGTTGCATGTTTCTAGCTTGCGAAACAACATATCATCGCTGACCAACTTACGATCATCAGCAAGGCCGATATATAACAACAACGCAAACACATGTACCACTCACGCTCTGGCTTTCTTCTTCGCAGTAGCCGAAAGGTCTTTCATGTGGACAAGGAATTTGCTGTTGGAGGTGTGCGTCTTGCCAGACATCACTCTTCCTTTGGCATCCTTGTGGGTGGCACCTTTGTGCTCTCTGCCGTCCTTGAAATAGTGCTTAACGCCTTTTGCCATTACTTCTTGCCCTTCTTCTTCTTGCTCTTCTTCTTCTTCTCAGAGGCTGCGATCTTGGCGAATGTGCCTTTGGCTGGGGCACCCTTGGCACCCTTTTTACGCATCTTTTCGCCAGAGCCAGCTTTTATCCGCTTGCGCTTTTCGTGAATGTTGTCGTACAAACCTTTTTTCTTTTTGGCCATTACTTTTTCCCTTTATAACCAGCAGCTCTGATTGCGCGACCCTGTTTTTCAGCCTCAGCCTTGGTCTTGTAGACTTTGCCAGACTTGCCCCAGCGATAGCCTCCTTTGACCTTGCGGACGGGCACTAGTGGCCTCCGAGGATCTTGTTCATCATGTCATGGACGTCACCGCCACCCAGCTTCATGACTTTGACTTTTACGTCGCCATCCTCGTACTCTTCATCATCTTCTTCGTATTCCTCATCCATCATGCCATATTGCATCTGGTGGCAAAGCAAAAGGAAGTTCACAAGCTGGTCGTCGCTCATGTCCAAGCCAGACTCATTGTGCGCAAATCCCATCTTCTCTTTGAAGAGCTCTGCATTTTCTTCCATGTTTTCTACGTTGACTTCAGCCATGGTGGCCTCCTATTTCATCATGTCTTGATATTGCTGGGCCTCGATGTCTCTTGTGGAGCCAGAGCCTTTGGGTCGAAGTTGTGGGCGCATACGAGCAACCTCAGCATCACTCATCGAACCTGATGGCCCCATGCGTGACCGCTCTGCAAAGTCAGCTTCTTGTTGAGCGCGGATCCCATCGAACATCTGTTGGTCTGCGGCCATTCCGGTGGCAGCTTCGGAAGGCATTGCGGAGACCATGGCCTCAAGATTCATACGCTCCATTTCGTTGAGTGCACCACCATCAATAATCTCTTTGACGCGCATTGCCAGCTCTGGGGGAGCCTCTGCTTGCATGTCAGTGTTGGCTCGCAGAAAAGCCTGCATGAGCTCTAGGTCGGACATTACACCGATATCATCCATTATTAGTTTCTCCATTATAAAGGACAGACCAGTCTTTTTGCTCGACAAACAGGCCTATGGCAAAGCAGATTGCCTCACCCACATTCTTGATTAGGAATCCTGAGAGTGTGCGTTTGTGCTCTTCAGGCTTGACAATGCGAGCTATCTCTTTGGCTCTGGCCACTGTTAGGTATTCGAAAAGGTTGCTCAGAGTTGTGGAAGACCGCATGCGAACGACCATCGGGACTGCCCAATGATGGTAACCACGAACTGTGATGGGGGAGAGTCTCTTGGCTGTGTACACGATGTCCATCCGATAAAGATCCATGTCCAGCTTGCCTTGCTTATAAAGCTCTGTGCAGATGACTCTGGAGTTGTCCGAGTCGCTGCTATCATCATCATTGGATTTGTATCCCATGAATTGACCTAGCTTGGTGTCTCTGAATTCTTTGCCTGTCAAAGTCTCGAATAATCCCAAGCCATCCGTATTGCCGCTAGCATCCCTGCCCATC
>Ga0209634_1001880_pt1 | contig 15008 bp, 12 predicted proteins | sample LinPmetageLP40_FD_184043 | JGI IMG/M metagenome (GOLD analysis project Ga0209634, IMG submission 184043) | Marine viral communities from the Pacific Ocean - LP-40 (SPAdes) (version 2) | ecosystem: Environmental > Aquatic > Marine > Oceanic | place: Pacific Ocean | collected 2010-08-26
AAAAATAAAGAAATTGTTTAAAGCGCCATATTTTTTTGCGGTTTCTCCATCAGAGTCGGAAAGTAGCATGAAGGGTAGATTATATTTTTCTTTAAATTCCTTATGCGAGTCACTTGAATCAATGCTAATCCCAACAACATTCGCATTTAATTTCTTAATTTCAGTGAAGTTATCTCTTAGTGAACAAGCCTCTTTCGTGCAACCTGGTGTATCGTCTTTTGGGTAGAAAAAAACCAACAACCATTCACCTTTGAACTGCTCGAGAGAAACTAATTCCCCATAAGAATTTTTAAGCTTAAAATCAGGAGCAGCTTTTCCTAGTAATTTATCTTCTGATCCAAAAGCAGTTTTTTTAAAAATAAAAACTAGAGCAAGAATAACAGCCAAAAAAAGAAAAACTTTTATCATATTGGTAACCCATAATTTATTTAATTGTTAGGATTGCAAAGAGCTAAGTAAGTTCATATGCGCGTTAATTCCTGCTTCAGAAATCTATGTCTTAAAATAATTTTTAAAGAAAAAATATTTTCTAAATGAGCCCTCAAAAATCTTAAAATAAAATCTTGTAAAGGGAAGAATAGACTTTCGCCAACCCCTCAATTGCCTTTTTTTAAACCTTTCATCTCCGATAGCTGACTTAAAAGATTGATCCCATGTTGCCACAGGTGGCATAACAGCGAGTATCTCAAGACTTGTTCTCCATGGCTGACCCATCACCAAATCGACCGGACACCATATTTCATCCATAGCAGCTATTAATTTTTTTGCTCCGCTTAAGGTTACGATATAAGCATAAGCGCCACCAGGAGAAGTAGATAGTCGTACTAATTTATAACTACCACAAAGGTCAGCTACAGTTTTTTTCATCCTATTATTAAGTTTGGGCTTTGAAAGCAATCTAACCAACTCCCAATCGTATGAACATTTGAGCAAATTATTAATACTTTTTTTAAAATCATTTAAGAAAATAAAATCATCTTCTAAGATTAATGCTTTTTGAATTTTTTTAGAAATTATTTTTTCTAGAACTAATTTGTGCGAATTGAAGCAACCGAATTCACCTAACGTTAAATCTCTCCCAAAATAAAACCTTCTTTTCCAACTAATATATATTGAGGGAATTTTATTTGGCTTTCCATCAGAAAAAAAGAATTCATAATTATCACACATACCTTTAAGTTGTTTTTTAGATTTTTTTTGCCTACTAATTTCATCAGGCATAGTTATAACGAAAGTGGGAAGTTTTCTAAGTGAAGAACTCATATAATTTAAATTAAGTATTGTTTACGTTTCATATGAATTTTACTATAAACCGATAAGTAAAAGAGTTAAAATGATTTCTTAATTTCAATTTGCCTTCGTAGCTCAGGGGATAGAGCATCCCCCTCCTAAGGGGAGGGTCGCACGTTCGAATCGTGCCGAGGGCACCATTACCGGCGGTTACTCAGAAGTTTGTCGAGCCGAGTGGATATTGCTTATCACTAACCCAAATCTAAATGAGAATTGTTAGTATTGACCACTAAATCCATATCCATTTATAATATTAGCTCATTTAATATAAAAGGAGATAACCATGGAATCGATTATTGAATTCACTATGCACGCAAAGCCCGGCAAATATGCGGATGTTCTCGCTGCCTATAGTGAATTTGCCCAGGCTTTTCAAGAGGCAGTACCTGCCGACCGTTTGATACTCATCACAGGAGATCCTGCGAGCGGGCTTATCCGGGGTATCGGGGTCTTCACTGAAAAGCAAATTGCCGCTGATGTTTACAGTATGCCTTTCTTTGCAAAATTCAATGATTCAATCTCTGACCTCATTACGGAAACGCCCGAACGCACAGAGTTGGATTTGATTCACCTTTACCAGGTCGAGGCCTAAATTGACAGCAGTTCACTTGTGTGGAATAAGTTCGTTATCATTATTGAATTCATAAAGAACAGGGCTAAAGTTAATGTCTTCACTTAACATGACAACTATTCCAGAATTTCTGATTCGCCGCTTTAAACAGCTTGGCGTAGATGAGGGGTTTGGTATTGTTGGGGACTATGCGTTAAAACTATTTGATCGTCTTTCTCATCATGGGTTTCCAATGCTAGTAACGGCAGATGAGCAGGGTGGGGCATTTGCAGCAGAGGCTTATGCGCGACTTCGTGGTTTTGGTGTTTGTGCGGTGACCTATTCGGTTGGGGGATTCAAGGTAGTTAATGCGACTGCAGGCGCTTGGGCTGAAAATGTACCACTCCTGATTCTTAGTGGTGCCCCCGGTTTAGCCGAGCGAAAAGGGGACCCGTTGATTCACCATAAGGTGAAAAATTTTGATACCCAGCTTGAGGTATTTAAGGATGTCACCATTGCTCAGGCTGTACTAACAAACCCCTTAACCATTACCGAAGAAATTGATCGGGTTATTGCCAAGATGATTGCCACTCAGCGACCTGGTTATATCGAGATTCCACGGGATATGGTTGATGTGCCTGTTCCCGATAGAGATGCTGATTTACTCATTGAGTTACCGAAAGTAGATCCAAAACGTTTAGAGCTAGCTGTCTCTGAAACCTTAGAATTATTGGCTGGCAATGGCGCTGGAGATGCTGTTGTAATAGCTGGCGTAATGGCTGTAAGAAGGGGGCTGCAAAAAGAGTTATTGTCATTTGCAGAAAATTTTGAAGTACCTATTGCTACTACCTCACTATCTAAGGGTGTAATTCCTGAAACGCATCCACTTGCGTTGGGTGTTTATATGGGGGCAGTAAGCTCAGAGATGGTTATCCAGAAGGTTGAGAATGCTAAGCCATTAATCTCATTTGGTGTTCTGTTTTCCGATATAGCCATGGGTGGATTTACTGACCATCTGGATAGAGGGCACATGATTGAGTGTACTGATACCCATGTCAACATTGGTTTTCATACGTACCAGGATGTTCCACTTTGGGCCTTTTTGCCAGCTCTAATTCAGGCTGCATCTGATGCAGGTTATCGGGGGTATGGCCAAATCGCGCACAAACAATATTCTTTTACAGCAGCCCAGGGAAAGGGCTTGTCAGTCGTAAGATTGATGGAGTGCGTTGCTTCTTTTCTTGATGAAAAAATTCGCCTCATTGTTGATCCAGGTGATTGCCTTTTTGGCTCTGTAGAATTGCCCGCCCAATCATTGATGCTTGCAAGTGGCTACTATGCCACTATGGGATATGCCGTTCCTGCGGCCTTAGGTGCTGCTAAAGCAGATCCTTCCCTAAGACCTATGGTTTTAGTTGGAGACGGCGCATTTTTGATGACTGGTTTAGAGTTACTTAGCGCGACATATCACGGAGTAAAGCCGATTGTGATCGTTGTTGACAATGAGGGTTATGGTACACAACGACCTATGGATGATGGCCCATTCAACGATATTCCAGCCCTCAGATCGGAAGAGCTGCCTAGGGCATTTGGAGTTGGCGTTGGTTTGTTATGTAACTCGGAAGATGAGTTGCATGCAGCATTAAACAGGGCAACCCAAACCGAGGAGTTCTTTATTATTCGCGCTCGTGTACCTAAGGGGCAATATAGCCCAGGCTTAATACGACTTACTTCAGCGCTTAAAAAGCGAATTTAGAAATAGCGAGGCTTATCCTATCTTGAGCAAAATTACTCCAAGTAGGATGAAGGTAGCTTACAGTTTGTGGAGCGGAATACTCGGTTCTAAAAGCATAGAAAAAGACTGGTAATACCATAGTAATATCTTTGGCAGTAGATAGAGCTAGACACAATTAGACAACATAGAGTAGTAAGTAACAGTTTTAGTAGGGATTTGGAGGTATGTTAGACATCACTAGACATCATAAAAGTGAATGATGGTTCACCCCAGCTCCACCATTTCAATTATTTTTTCAAACTAATACGCATTAATTTTGGGCACAATAACGTCACACTTGACTAAATTCCCACGCTAAAATACACTTGTTAGTACACATTAACCATTGATTAAAATGTAACTAAAACAATAGGTTAGGGTAGTTATCAGGGGATAGAGCATCCCCTCCTAAGGGGAGGGGTAAAGATAATACTACGGATTATTTCTTTATGTTAAGTCTTAAAAAACATCGCACTATTTAAATGTATATTGCAGTCCCACCATCAGTTCTTGCGTTTTGATGTCACCGCCGTTAAATCCTCTTTGCAAGGTATTATTAAAAACTCCATTAAATAAAACTTCAGTACCCCCTTTAAATGCCCCTAAATTGACATACTGGTAATTCACATCTAAAGACAGCTGCTCGGTTAAGCTAACTAAAGTCCCTGCAGAGAGTTTATAGGCAAACTGATTAATGGTATTACCACTAAATGCCTCGCCATTAGGAATCCCATTGTTATGTACCACAGTTGTACCCATCTTATTTCTTGAGATTCCCAGACCACCCCCTAGATAAGGGGTAATAGCGGTATTACTCATGGTAAAAGGTTGGAAGTCATAAAAGCCATTGATAAATAAAGCCTCTGTCTGAATTTTTGCTTCATCAGTGAATAGAGGTTGGCGACTATCCCTAACATCATATTCATAACCTGTTCTTTTGATAGCTTCTAGTTCTAGTCTAAAGCTATCGGTTAGGTATTTACCGACACTAAACCCAAACGCACTGCCTGTACCTAAATCTTCATTTTGTAAAGTAATAAGATTCCCGAAGGGAGCATTAAAACTCGTCACTCCTGTATTAAACGTTTTAGATGCACCACCTTTCGCCGTAATGTAGAAACCCTCTAAATCTATAGCAAAAGCAAGTGTAGGAAGAGTGAGGAGGAGTGCAAGTATTAGCTTTCGTATCATCTTAGGGATTAGCTTATTATAAAGATTTGATTATATCTGAACTTCTAAATTGATTGGGGTGCTAAAGTTAAACGTTAGGTAAATAGTGAGAGATGGAGTGTGGGTACTTTATTTCAGTTCTTTACATTAAAATCTCTAGCCATAATTCCAGCACACTTGACTAAATTCCTACGCTAAAATACACTTCTCTGTACACATTAACCATTGATTAAAATGTAACTAAAACAATAGGTTAGGGTAGTTATCAGGGGATAGAGCATCCCCCTCCTAAGGGGAATATCAGTTCAATCTAGAATCGACTAATGAATCCGAAGTCAACAGTGAGGTTTTGGATGTCATCACTACTTTGACCATACTTAGTATCAACATATAAATTGGTATTATCAGCGAGGTAATATTTCGCCCCCAATGCGGCGGTGTAATAAAAGCTATTATCATCACCGGTGTACGATACCGATGTGCCGTTGATTTTATAATCTTGTTTATCACCTGAAACCATGTACTGATTGGATACACCAAATCGGGTATTCACATCCACGGTTTTGGCTAAGTTTTTATATGTCATGCCATACAACACCCGACTTTGGATTTGCGTCATATCACGACTGTCGACTTTGTATTCACCGGCGGTGTAATCTTCGTTATAAGCTTGGACCAAGTCAGCCCCCACACTTAATTCATGTGTAACACGTTCCACTTTTAAGAACTCAGTGAGCCATTCAGCACCGGCACTAATATAGCTAGAAGTATAATCTCCTGAGACTTTTTCTGAGGCCGTGCTCGTACCTAAGCTATTATTTAACACCGTACGTTTGGCATCATTATCTGACACTCCGACTAATACCTTGGCAGACAGATTGCCGTCCATCACATCTTCCGCAATCGCGGGGAGGAATAAACCGGCCAGCAATGAATTACTTTCGGTGGTCTGTTTGGCCAAACCTAACCCATAATTATCTTGACTGACTTCGAAGTTAACAAGAACTTCCATCGGAGTTGCTGTGTTTTCTAAAACATAGCCGACGGTGACACCGCCCGCATTGCCTGAGATTTCAGAATAATCTTCATCGCGTTTGTCATGCCCATAGTAACTATCCATATAGTAGCCAGTCGGTCTTTGACCTGCTTTATATAAACGTTGACGTTCACTTAAGACATCATTGACTGGGTCCATTCTTCGATAAAGGATATGTGCTTGGTTATCAATATCAGCTACACCCATACTCTTCGCTGAACCCTCGACTATCGGTTTATATAAATCTTCTAATGTCCAAGTCGTGCCATCAGTATCTAAGTTATAACTCGACGCTTTACCCATATCAAAGCGTAAGGTATTGGTCGTGCCCCCATTGTTTTTTAACTCACCAATAAAACTTGCCCCTCGTTTCAATACAAAGGTATTAGATTGTGAATCTGCAGCCACTGAAATCGCTTTATCCCCGCCTAAGGAATGCACGGCACCTGATAGGGTAATCATGTTTGATTCCGAAAAATGGAGATCAATAGGTTCGGAATTTCCATTAACTGATGTGATGATATTGCCATTGATAGTAATATTATTAGAGTCAGATGCCTCTAGATGAAGGCCATGTGAACTAGTGCCCGTCGTTGTGATATTTCCGTTGACGGTTGCGGTATTGGAATCAACGGTATTTAGATAAATACCGCTAGCAAAATTTGCTGTCGTCGTGATATTTCCTGTCATATTTATTGTGTTAGATTCACTGCCACTCACAAGATAAATACCGCGCGCACCTGCTCCTGTCGTTGAGATATTTCCTATCATAGTGACGGTGTTGGAGTCACTGCTATTAATAGATATACCGTAGGCACCCGTCTCTGAAGATGTGATATTCCCTGTCATATTAATGAAGTTGGAGTCACTGTTATTTTGAAGATGGATACCGATGGCATTAGATCCTGAGGATATGATATTTCCTGTCATATTTATTGTGTTGTTGGTTTTACTATTAGACAGAAAAATACCATAGGCACTTGAGCCTTGTATGGTGATATCTCCCGTTATGTTCGTGGTATTGGAGTCACTTTCAATTAGATAAATACTATGGGCACCTGCTGCTGTCGTCGTGATATTCCCCGTTATGTTCGTGGTGTTGGAGTCACTACCACTCTGAAGAATACCGTAAGAGCCGCTATCCGTCGTCGAGATATTTCCAGTCATGTTTGTGATGTTGGCGTTACTATTATTAATAGAAATACCGTTAGCACCTACTCCTTGTGTGGAGATACTTCCTATCATGTTCGTGGTGTTGGCGCTACTGCCACTAAGAATAATACCCACGGCACCACCCTTAATTGTCGTAATATTTCCTGTCATGGTGGTAGTGTTAGAAGTACTGTTATTAAGATAAATAGCATAGGAACTAAGCCCTTGAGTTTCAATATTCCCTGTTATGTTCGTGGTGTTGGTGTTACTTCCATTAAGAGAAATGCCGTAAGAAAAATCTGCCGTATTTGTAATATTGCCAAATACCGAGGTGGTATTAGAATTGCTGTTTTGAATTCTAATAGATCTACCCTGTTCACCTTGAGTTAAAATATTTCCTGTTATGGAGGTAATATTTGAATGACTTTCGGCAAGTCGAACACTATCTACACCATAACCACTAGTTGAAATATTCCCCAACACCGTTGTGGTGTTTGAGAGACCGCGATAAATATGAATACCGTGGCCACTAGTTGTAATATTTCCTGTCATTGTCGTGGTGTTTGAGTCAGCTTCCAGAACATCAATGCCGCGTGAATTACTCCCAGTTGTCGTAATATTGCCTAATATCGTTGTGGTGTTTGTGTCACTGCCATTATTCAAAAGAATGCCATGAGCCAAGCTTCCACTCGTTGAGATACTTCCTGTTATGTTAATGGTTGTATTGGTAGCATTTGCATTAAGTCTTACACCTTCTGCAGAATTTCCTTCCGTAACAATGTTGCCTGTCATCGAAAGTGTGTTGCCGTCATTATTAGTAAATATAAAAGCTCTTGCATCCAATCCTTCTGAGGTAATATTGCCTAAGAAATTTAATGTATTAGAATTTGCACCAGCACCAAAATCAATAATATTATCCGTTGTATCGGTATCGATATCCCCAGTTAACGTATAAGTAATATCTGAAACATCAATGGTACAACTGTCACTAGGGGGTGCGCCAGTTTGACATTCCGCAGCAAACGTTTGTGTACAAAAAAAAGATGTGCCGAGTAAGGCGAGCAGACTAATGTATCTGAGGATGGTTCGTTTCAATTGCTTCCTTATGAATATTTAAATAAAACAATCAAAAGAAAGAAAAGAATTTGAGTGATCTACTATATTTTTTTAACAGTATAGGCTAATAAAATCTCCGTACCAAATTTTCTTGACTTAAATCTCACGCTAAAATACACTTGTCAGTACACAATAACTATTGATTAAAGTGTAACTAAAACAATAGGTTAGGGTAGTTATCAGGGGATAGAGCATCCCCCTCCTAAGGGGAGGGTCGCACGTTCGAATCGTGCCGAGGGCACCATTTTTTTTAGATAGTTATGTAAAAATAGGAAATTTTTTTTAAGTGTTATTTAAAAATGAAGAAAATTATTAAGATATTTATAATGTTAATGGGGTTAAGTTTTATAACCAACGCTAGTGCTGAAGGATATTGTGATACAACTGGAGCGAGTGAAAATGATAATGGCGTTATAACATTTACAGGCAATCCGATTATGGCTAATTGTTCATTTGCGCCTGACGAATACATAGTTACTATTTACAAAATAGGATTGTGTACGCAAGAACCATCAAGTCCAACTTTTTCCGAAGTATACGATGTAAGTTCTTGTGAAGATGTGATTAATAGCCCAAATGGACAAGTAGTAAATATAGCAGCAGGTGAAGAGCTAGTGCTTAATGATGTTAGCAAACCTCCGAATGGAACCTATAATTACGGTTACATTTTGATGAGTAATAATTTTGGCTTCAAAGCAAAAAAGCAGTTTACAAATACTATGCACACATTTCTTAATGGAGGGAGTGGCAATTATTGTTGGACATTAGCCGCCCAGAATGATAATTCTGAACAAAATGCTGGTGCTTGGACAAACCCATCTCCCCTAGTTCAATGCGGAGGGGCAGATGGTTCAGCTGAAACCTATTATGAAAAATTAGACGTATTTGATGGCGATACAGTTAGCTTTCAGATGGCGGCATTCGCTGTTGGAAATGGAACATTATCTATAGAACTAACTACTGACGCTAATAAATTACTGGTGAATAGTCTTAACACAGCGGATAGAGTTTTTGGAAAGCAAACTTTTACAACGCCAGTTGTAGTGAAGCCCTCAACAACTTTATTTACGATTAGTTTTGATGTTAATCAATCGGCAACTATGTGGATGTATCAAGACGCCGGTCGAGCCAATGAGTATCAAGTTTATGCAATAGGTAGTGGCCCATTTTCTTTATTTATGACAGTAGAGTAAAAAGTCTTTTATGTTATATAATATAACTTAGATTATGAATAATAAAATTATGAAAAATTTAAATTCAAAACTCCTTCTAATCACCCCCCTCATTCTTGCTACCACAGCTGTCTTTGCTGACTGGAAATCTAATGCAGCTGAATCAACAGCAGATGATCAAGACCGCTCTGCTTTTATTGATTTAACTACAATGATTGCCGCAGGTGATTTAGAGGGTGCGCAGAGTCAAGTCATTGAAGCCGCAACGGATCAAGGCGTGGGTTTTACAAAAAGTTTTTTAGAGCAATACTTCCCCACAGTGGAAGTGAGTCTAGAAACGAAAGAAGGAAATAAGCCGACAACAGGTATCTTAGTCGTGGCCCCACTCTCTGATCAAAAAGATATTGAAAATACGTTGTTTACCCAAGTCAGTGCATTTTATACGGATAACCGCACCACATTGAATGCCGGTTTAGGTTACCGTCGTATGGAATTTGATAATACGCTCATGCTCGGTGTGAATGCTTTTTATGATCATGAGTTTCCGTATGACCATGGCCGATACAGTATCGGTTTAGAAGCCAGATCGACCGTCGGTGAAATCAATGCCAACATGTATCAAGCGATTACGAAGTGGAAAAGTGCAGAATCTGGATTTGAGGAAAGGGCTTTAGATGGATGGGATATTGAAGCCGGTTTACCGCTTCCCTATATGAATTGGGCCACCGTATTTGTAAAACGTTATAAATGGGACGGTGTTGACGGAGCTAAAGACTTAAAAGGCAACGATGCACAACTCAGAGCCTATGTGCCGATCTTACCGGGTCTTGAGATTCAAGCAGGTCGCACATTTAAAGATGATGAGAAGGATTCCAATTACTTCATAGCCTCTTTTAATATTACTGAAGCCTTCAGCAATAAACCTAACCAACAAGTTCAATGGTTTAACGATACCGCTTATAAGTTAGAGAGTATGGAAGACAGAAGATACGAAAAAGTGAGACGTAAGAATATTATTGTGAAGCAGGTTAGATCAACAGTCACCGGTTTCACTGCGAAGGCAAAAGGGGTTTAAATGAAATTTAACTATATCATTATTTTATTTCTAATAACTCTGGGTTTTTCTATCAATAGCCATGCTGACGGATTTTGTGAAGGTTCTCTGGGTGCAGAAAATGCTATTGAAAGTGCGGCAGGGGTGATTACATACCAAGGTAATGAAAATGCCATTGGAGATTGTGCCTTTGCCCCTGATGGGTATCAGGTGACGATTTATGAGATGGGTTTATGCACCTCAGAACCAACTGCACCAACTTCAAGTAGCGCTTATGAAACGGATACATGCTCAACTGTTATTAATAGCCCATCTGGTCAAACGATCAATCTTGCAGCAGGCTCTGAACTTACGTTAACAGATGTTACTCGACCAACAAATGGAACATATACTCATGCCTACATGGTTCTTGGCAATTCTTTTGGTATTACGGTCACCAAACAATTTACAAATACCATGCACAGGTATAATACGGCGACAAGTGGAAACTTTTGTTGGACAACGAGTGGAACAGAACACAATTCTGATTGGGGCGGCACTCCTGCAAACCCAACTACTTTTGCAAATTGCGGCGATGAAGAAGATGCAGCCCCTGCAATGTATACAGAAATCCTTGATCACTTTGATACTGATACTTACAACTATGGTCCAGTTAGTGTAGAAAGCGGAAATCTTACGGCTTATTTAGTAACAGATTCAAATGACCGTCTTGTTAATGCGGTTAAAACAGCTGATAGGATATTTGGTAAGCAGACTTTAGGTACTGCCGTTGAGGTTACAAACACTTCATCATCATTTGTTGTTAGTTTTGGGGTTAATCAGGCAACAAGTACGCAGATGAGTGATGAAGGATCTTCTAATACTTATGATGTGATCGCATTTGGTAGTGGTCCCTTCTCAGCATTTATCACGGTTGAATAAAAAAAGTTTTTAAAAAAACTACGCCAAATTTGGGCATAATAACGTCCCACTTGACTAAATTCCCACGCTAAAATACACTGATTCATACACATTAACCATTGATTAAAGTGTCACTAAAACAATAGGTTAGGGGAGTTATCAGGGGATAGAGCATCCCCCTCCTAAGGGGAGGGTCGCACGTTCGAATCGTGCCGAGGGCACCATTATTATTTAATAAAATTAAAAATTAATTAAAGTATTTTTAAAATGTAACAATAGGTAAATGTCAAATAAAATTAATCCACAACAACTAATTCAAAGGTCTCTAAAGTATTGTGAGGGAAGACAGTTTTCTGATGCAATTAAAATCTTAAGATTAGTCATAAAAAAATTTCCAAATCAACTAGAAGCATTAACTTTGCTTGGGACAGTTCATTTGCATCAGAAGAATTTCGAATTAGGAATAGAATTTTTAAAAAAAGCTCTTTTGATCAGCCCTAACCAAAGCTTTGCATTAAATAATATTGGAAATGCTTATTATGAGTTAAAAGATTATCAATTAGCTATTACATCTTTTGATAAAGCTATTGCATTAAATCGAAATGATTTTAAGGCTTATTATGACAGAGGCAGGACCTATGATGCAATTAATGAATTCACTAAAGCAATTAATTCATATGAGAGTGCTTTAAGAATTAATCATAATTTTATTGAAGCATACAAAAGTATTTCTATTACATTAAAAAAAAAATTAGAATACAAAAAAGCTATTTTATATCTCAATGAGGCCATAAAATTAAATAATCAAGATATTGATTTATTTTTGCTTTTAGGAGAGCTTTTAGAGGTTGTCGGTGAGTATGTTAAAGCTATAAGTAAATATAAAGAAGCCTTAAGAATAGAACCAAATTCAATAAGAATACTTGAGAAAATAGTATCCTCAGCATTAAATAACCCAACTACTAATTTTGAAATAGATACTTTAAACAAATTGCTTCAGATTGATCCTAAAAATTTAAAAGGAAATATAGCAAAAGCAAAAATTGAGAACTACTCTGGCAATTTTGACAAGTCAATTCAATTTTATAGAAAATTATTATTAATTGATCCTCTAAATACTCCTGATTACCTTCATGATATTTCAATTACGCAGGATTTAATGGGAAGTAATGCATTTAAAAATGAAATTTTAAATGTTATTGATAACACTGCGGATGAAAAGTTTAACCGTATTTACAATCTTTATTTTGCTTTAGGTAAATTTTACAAAGACCAAAAAAATTATAAAGAATCTTTTACAAATTACCTTTATGGAAGGGCTTTAAAAAAGAAATCCTCTAAATACAATATTAGCAAGGGTATTTCAGAATTATCCAATATGAGAATAAAGTTTGATCAACAGTATATTGACAAACTTTCAGAATATAAATCTGAATCAGATTTACCTGTTTTTATAGTTGGTATGCCGCGTTCGGGAACTTCTCTTATTGAAACGATTCTATCTTCAAGACACCCAAATGTTGAAGGTATTGGCGAATCTCCTTTTTGGGAGCCAACATCAGATCTTTCTATGTTTGCGAATGAAGATTATAAAATTAAATATTTGGGTATTGCTGATAGATATATAAAATTTATAAATGATATTGCTGGTAATGACAAAAATGCAGTAAGAATTATTGATAAATTACCCCATAATTTTGTTCGGCTTGGTATTATTTCGAGCATTTTTCCAAATGCTAAAATAATCCACTGCAACAGAAATGCTATTGATACTTGCTTTTCAATCTTTACAACACCATTTGAAAGTAATTATCATGATTATGCAAATGATCTAGAAGGGCTTGCATACTATTATATTGAGTATCGAAGATTAATGACTCATTGGGAAGCTTTATTTCCACATAAGATTTTTAATATAAATTATGAGGATTTAATAACCTACAATAATCTCTGGACAAAAAAATTATTTGATTTTTTAGGTTTAAGAATTAAAAATAATATGAAAAATAGACCTTTATCAAGCGATTTAATCAAGACGGCGTCTTCCTGGCAAGTTCGGCAGCCAATATATAAATCATCAATAAACAGGATTAACAGCTATAAAGAAGAATTAGAACCTTTAATAAAAATATTTAAAAAGTATCCCAAGCTCATTAATTTAGATTAAATATTATTTGCATTCTAATTTATTTATTTGATGTGAGCTTGATGCTGTATTTTTTATGTAAAAATTCGATAAGTATTTGCAAGGCCTGCTTAGCATTATTCACACTTACGTCAATCATTAAGTCTGGATTTTCTGGTTCCTCATAAGGTGAAGTCAATGCGGTAAATTCAGAATTTTTTTGGTCGAGTGCTCTTTTATAAAGCCCCTTTACATCTTTCTCAATGCATTGATCAAGATCAGCTTTTAAGTAAACCTCATTAAAATCTTCACCATAAACCTCCTTAGCGTATGCACGTTGATTTTTAATGGGTGAGATAACTGACACAATCGTAATGAGATTTTGGTGAGATAACAATTCTGACATGCAGGCAATTCTTCGAATATTTTCATCTCGGTCTTTTATTGAAAATCCCAAGTCTTGATTCATTTTCTTTCTAATTTCATCTCCATCTAAGATCACGCTTGCATATTGACTTGAATTTAAGATAGCATTTATGTTGTTGGCGAGTGTTGTTTTACCTGCGCCTGATATTCCCGTAATCCAAACACTAAAAGTTTTCAAATGACCATCTCAAAAGATTTGCATAGTTGTATTATAAAATACTTTTTTTACGGAGTTGAAATATTTTCTCCAATAAAAAATACACTTGATTAAATTCCCCCTCCTAAGGGGAGGGGCGCACGTTCGTATCGTGCCGAGGGCACCATTTCTCTCTGAGGGCTCCCGGTTGTAGTTATTGGGTCTCTGAGTTTAAGAAAAGATCAAATAACTTTTTTATATTCTTCTACGAACTTTAATTATAAACATTTGTCTGTTAAATATTATTTTCAAATTTATTTAAAATTGTAAAAAAAAATAGGTAGATGAAAAAGTTATTAACTATATTGGTATTAGCTGTAATTGCTTCAGGTTGTTTATATGCTGGAAAAGAAGTAGATAAAGAGTATGACAAAACTGAAGATTCAAAAGAGAGAAAGTATTAATTATGGAACTGATTATAGGGTTAGTAATTATTGCAGTTTTTATCATTGTTATGTTTACTTATGTAACAAAAGTGGTTCAGTTCATTAAGACAGATAAAACTAATGACAGTGTGAAAAGAAAGAATAAGAATTAAATCTCTTAACGATTTCTCAGCAAAGAAAATATATAACAAGTGTATGAAAGATTTTAAAGATATTCACCCTAATCGTGTTTGGAAGCCTAAGATATAAATAAATAATCATACTAATTTTCCCTTAAATTTATTCCCCTGAAACCCACGATAACAGTGGCTCTCAGAAGCTAAATTTAGATATTTTTAGCTAGTTTGTAACTTTGTAAAAGTGTCCCTTTACAACTCTTTAGCAGTAAGGGGTTTGAAGGTGCTATTTTTGGCGTTTTTCTAGTTTGTTTTTGGGTAGGCTTACTCCTAGCTTGGAAGATAAAGATGGCTGTATGAGAACACTTTTTTAGAATCTATTAAATGCTTTGTAAACAGTTGAATACAGCAAAATTATATTGGCGTCCCCAAGGGTAACTGAGGCTGTATTTTATTGTCTATTTTTATTTGTATCGACACCTATAAAAAAATCTAGTAACATTTTTTTCTTTCTCTATTACTTTTATTTCTAATATCTCCTTCGT
>Ga0209634_1001882_pt1 | contig 15005 bp, 18 predicted proteins | sample LinPmetageLP40_FD_184043 | JGI IMG/M metagenome (GOLD analysis project Ga0209634, IMG submission 184043) | Marine viral communities from the Pacific Ocean - LP-40 (SPAdes) (version 2) | ecosystem: Environmental > Aquatic > Marine > Oceanic | place: Pacific Ocean | collected 2010-08-26
GCTGTTATGCGTTCTTCTTCATCAAGTGCATCAATTTTGTTGAGAACGGTTATGCGCGGTTTACCGGCAAGTTCCCCGCCATAGGCTTCGAGTTCGGTGATAATGGTCTGGTAGTCTTCGGCAATCGTCGCGGACGTGCCATCGACGAGATGCAACAACACGGCACAGCGTTCGACATGACCCAAAAACAGGTCACCCAAACCGCGCCCTTCGGATGCGCCTTCGATGAGACCGGGAATATCGGCGACGACGAATTCGGTGTTGTCGACCCCCACGACGCCCAGATTGGGGTGCAACGTGGTAAAGGGGTAATCGGCAATTTTCGGACGTGCATTGGAAGTGGCCGCCAGAAAGGTAGATTTCCCGGCGTTTGGCAACCCCAGCAACCCGACATCAGCGATCAGCTTCAGGCGCAACCATAGGGTACGGTCCACGCCTTCCTGTCCGGGGTTGGCGCGGCGAGGAGCTTGGTTGGTGGCGGATTTGAAGTGCAGGTTACCCCAGCCACCATTGCCGCCGCGCGCCAGTTCCACGCGTTGACCTAGTTCGGTCATGTCGGCAATTACGGTTTCCTGGTCCTCGTCAAGGATTTCAGTGCCTACCGGAACGCGCAGTACAATGTCGTCGCCGTCCTTGCCGGTGCGTTGCTTGCCCATGCCCGGCTGGCCGTTCTTGGCAAAAAAATGTTGCTGATAGCGAAAGTCGATGAGGGTGTTGAGCCCATCCACCGCTTCGGCCCACACGGAGCCGCCGCCTCCGCCGTCACCGCCGTCGGGCCCCCCGTATTCGATATATTTCTCGCGCCGGAATGACACACAACCGCCCCCGCCTGCGCCAGAGCGAATGTAAACTTTGCACAGGTCGAGAAACTTCATTGCAGGAGCCTTTCCGGGCACAGGTGGTCAAAGCTTGTGGCTATAGGTCCATGTAGGTACGCAGGTCTCGCGTGCCAGACAATAGGTTTCCGCATTGCCAAGGTAACGAAAACCCGCATTTGTCAACACTTTGGCAGAGGCCGGGTTATCGCGAAACACCGAAGCGAACATGTTTTTGTTGCCCAGTGGGTTCGCCTTTACCAAGGCCTGCACCGCATCGGATGCCAGATGGGTGTTCCAGAACGCCGGGGCAACCCAATATCCTACTTCGGATTGGTCGCGGTCCATTCGCACCAGTGAAATGACGCCCATGACCTCTGCACCATCGGCCTTGAGGCCGTCCATCACCCACACGTCTTCGGTGCGCGGTTCGGTGGTGGCCCGCTTTATGTAGGATTCGATTACCCCAGGCGGTAATGGATGGGGGATCGATATCGTATTGGTCGCTACCCGAGGGTCGCTGGCGTAATGTTCGATCAACCCTAGATCGGAGCGACGCACAGGGCGCAGGTCGAAACGTTCTGTTTCTATCACTGCCTGAGGTGTAAGCGTTTGAGTTTCCACCGTTATGTTCCTCCTCCGAACAATACGAAAAGAACCACGATGGCAGTCAGATGTGCCAGGGTCCAGCGAAGATGTCGCGTGTCAGATGCAACTGTCAGACCGGGAGAAAGCGCGGCAAAGCTTGCGCGGCTATCCAGGGGCGGTTTTCCGGACCGGCCGGATGCTGCGACCATCCGGGAACGCGCCGGTTTGCGGTACTGCCTGACCCTTGCCTGGGCATCAGCGTCTTTGGGCACATGCAAGACAACGCCCTCGTCCGAAAGCTCGGGGTGTTTAAAGATTGTCATTCTGACCCGTCTCCTTTCCGGATAGGTGTGGTCGTGCAAACACGAAAAAGGACCGGCGCTTCCGCCGATCCCTGAATTTTAAAAACCCTGAGGGGTGCGGCTTACTCTGCGGCTTCTGCCACCGGAAGAACCGAAATAAACGTACGGTTTTTCAGGCCCTTATGAAACTGAACCTTACCGTCGACCTTGGCAAAGATCGTGTGATCCTTGCCCATGCCCACGCCTTCGGCTGGCCAGAACTTCGTGCCGCGCTGACGCACCAGGATGTTGCCGGGAATGACTGCTTCACCGCCGTATTTCTTCACGCCAAGACGGCGACCCGCTGAGTCGCGGCCGTTACGGGATGAGCCGCCTGCTTTTTTATGTGCCATTGGTGTCTCTCCTTAGCCTTTTGCCAGTTCTTTGGCCTGTGCGATCCAGTCTTCACGACCGACACGACCTTTGAACGACAGTTTCTCTTCGATAGCTTCGACGTCTGCGTCAGTCCATGCAGCAATCTGAGCGAAGGTTGTGATGCCCTCACCGTTCAGCTTGCCAACAATCACCGGGCCGATACCCGAGATCTTGCTTAGATCATCGGCGCCTTCAGCTGCGGGGGCCGCTTTGGCCTTTTTGGCTTTTGCGGGCTTTTCAGCGGCTGGTGCAGCCTCTGCCTTGACCTTCTTGGCTTTGACCGGCTTGGCCGCTTGGGTTTTGGCCGCAGCGTTCGCAACGATCTCGGCTACCACAGCAGCGCTGACAGACCCTGTTCCGATAGCAGCCTTTGCGCCGGACTTGTCTGCGCCGGACGCAAGGATGTCGCCAATCTTCACCAACGTCAGTTTCTGACGGTGGCCCTTCGTGCGCTTGGAAGAGTGCTTCCGGCGGCGCTTGACGAAGTGGATTACCTTTTCACCTTTGATCTGCTCGACAACTTCGGCTTGAACGCCGGCATCCGCAACCAGTGGTGCGCCCAGCTTGGGGCTGTCGCCGCCCAGCATGAGAACTTCGTTGAATTGAACTGTTTCGCCCGCGTCAGCAGCCAAACGTTCCACCCGAAGCATATCTCCGGATTGAACCTTGTACTGCTTGCCGCCTGTCTTGATGACCGCAAACATGCGTCTTCCTTTACTGTTTCCGCGTCCTGTGGTCCCCCTCTGGGTGTTTGCGGGCAAAGCCCACCTCGGACAGCGCACCCCGTTTCGGGATGATCATAAAATAACAAAGGCACGCAAAACGCGTACCTATGGAGTGAGGTCTGCCATTTGCACCAGCCCTGACCATATGTCAAGAGCGGCAGGCAGGTAAATCATTCTAAAGCTCTTGCGCGATGACGTTCAGCGCCACAGCGCGCCCAAGCGCATACGAGATGTCTTCGTAGGCTGCGCCAAATCCGTCGAACAAGGCACGATTTAATGCCACCCCGGCGTCGCTGAGAGAGAATTCAACGTAGGCATCAAGCATGTCGTCAGGCAGCGGTGAATACGCAAGTAAAAGATAGCCGTAAAGCCAGGACGTCGTATCAGTGGTGATTGCTTCCTGCTGCGCGCTGATATCGGCGATCAATTCATCCTGGGTCATTTCAGCCGCGCCACCGTCCACCAGACCGCGCATGAACTGTAGGTTTGAATTCATTGTGGCAGTGACGTTTCGATCAATCATGTCGCCGCTTTCGATCAGCGCTGATATCTGCGCTAGCCTCGGGTCATCGCTACCTTCAAGCTCGAAATAGCGCTCGCGCGCGGCATCCTCTATCGTTTGATCATTTATGGCGGCGCGGGCAGCATTTTCAAGCGTGACAATCCTCTGACCGGTGTCGGAAGCAAAAAAGGCAATGACCTCTTCACGCAGGTCCCCTTGCAATTCAGCATCAAGCCTGGCGCTCAGCGTATCCGCTATCCGGTCCGGATCATAGATATTCGCGACCTGAAGCTGCCAACCCGCTCCACCCTTGCCCTGTAACATTTCCTGATTTAGCGTCTCCGCGTAAGTTTCGCCTTCCGCTTGCAAGATTTTAACAATCTCGGCGATCTTGAGCACTTCCAGCAATACGGCTCCTCTTGCGTCGGCCCATGCCGGAAGGGCCAACACCCACAAGAGCGGCGCGATCAGAAACGCTTGTTTCATCATAACTCCTGACTGGGCTGCATCCCTGCCAAGCGCTGCGCCACGACTTCATAACGGTTGGCCATAATCTCGAATTGCACCGCGTTCATGAGCGCGTAAACTTCCTGCATCTTCGGGTCTTCCAGCGCCGCAGCATATGTGCGGATCTCCTCATCCGAAAATGCCTGATACGTATAGGCCGAGCTCGCCAGGGCGTTGTTCTTGATAGAGGCCCGCATCTCGGGTTCCTGGGCCCGCAAGACCTCTCGTAGGTCGGGTTCTTCCATTTGCAATTTTATCACCCCGGCGTTGGCCGCCGCCATCAAGAACCGGATCTGCACCTCCTGGATTGCCCGAACCGAGCTGTCTTCGACATCGCTGGCCTCATTCAGCCGCGTCAACAACGCTACCCGGGGCGACTTTATACGCTCAAGCCCGGCCAGAATGGCATTTCCCGCTTCGGCTTTGGTGGCTTCGTCTTCCTCCATATGAGACCCGTTTTCCGCCTTGACCAGCCGCTGGCCCAGATCGGTTGCGTAAAACGCCGATGCGTGATTCAGGGCCTGTTCGCTCAGGGTTTTCGAAAGAATCCCGATCCCCATATCTAGCATGACCCCAGTATCGAACACCTCGCTCACGAGGCGCGACCATTCCGAGCCGAATTCCTGCGCGTTTATACCCAACATCTCGGGGGCTGAATCCGCTGATAGTCGAATACTTTCTAGCGCGACGTCGAAACCGGTTACCTTCAGAAAAGCGTCGACCTGTTTCACGTCAGCCGCCTGGGCAGAGGGCGTTATACTGGCCAGCATTACCGCAAACATGAAACATAAGGTAAGTGAAAATCGGATCATGGCGCGCATCGGGTTCATCCTTTCAGAAATCTATATCATCGACATTAGGCGAATTACCCCGAGCATCAATGAAATTCCCCGTGACTTCGAAAACTGGTCCTGCCCTCTTGCCAGCCGCGAAAATCAATACTAAACGGGCGCACCACACCAACACGGAGAGGTGCCGGAGTGGTCGAACGGGACGGTTTCGAAAACCGTTGAGCCTCTAAAGGGTTCCCAGGGTTCGAATCCCTGTCTCTCCGCCATTACCTCAAATCGTTCATTCCCATGCTCGGCAAGAACTGTCTCTCTGCTATATGTCATGGTACATGCGATTGAGTTCTGTCGATGACGAAATGCGTGAATGAAAAGCGTATAACTGTATGTTTGGTCTGCATATTCGCAATCCAGCGCAGTGAATGACGTCGCGTGCGGTATGCGGTTCAAACATGCCGTCGGGCGACCGGGCTGACGGATGATTGGAAACATCTGTTCCGTGTTGAGGTTTTAGCGTGGGTGCGGGCGACGTGGTGTTGATACCGCTGGCTCAGGTTTCGTTTTTGCGGGTTGAATCGATCAGCAGGTTTTCCGGTTCAATGCCCCGTTGTTCGGCGCTTGCCCGAACGGCGTTGCGCAGCGCCGAACTGCGAGACAAAAGAGAACGAAACCGCTTTTCGTCCAGAACAAGCAAGGTTGACGGAGCGATTGCCTGGACTTCGACCCGGCGCGGCCTGTTCATCAAGATCGCCATTTGGCCGAACATCTCACCCCGGCCCAGCCGCCACGTTTGTCCCGCAGTTTTCAGCTCAACCGCCCCCGAGGCTATAAAAACGACGCTTTTTGGTGCGTTGTCTTTGGGAACTATGACCTTGCCCGCATTGACATATCTGGTTTTCAGCGCCCGCCCCAGCCGTTTCGAAGCTTTTTCGTCAAGGTCGACAAACAGCGGAAACTGACGGACAAGCTCGCTCCGCTGTACAGCGATATCAAGCGTGGGGCGTGCTTCAGCAGAGTTCCTGCGTTCAGCCAGATCCTGCATGAGGGCCGTATAGACCTCGGCACCGATCAGGCCATCCTCGCGGATGGCAGTGTACTCTCGTTCCTCTAACCGCAGGGCTGTGCGACGGATAAAGCGGCGCTCCAGTTCCTCCGCGTATCCGGGGTATTGCAGCCGCAGCCCTTCCAGTGCCGTATCGACGCTTTCTATGCGCCGCGACAAAAGTTCGTGCAAAAGATCGGCAACGCGGCGCCCGTGAATTCTCCGTATCCGACCGTCGATGAACGCGGCCAGATCGCGCAGGATCAGGCGTTGCGACAGGAGGCGTTCGAAACGATCCGCAGTCAGGCGCACAAGGGGCTTTGAGAAGCCCAGCCTGCTGTGCAACACAACCGCTGTCCGAAAAGCCCGGCTATACGCAACCGACCGCCGCGCGGACCGCTGATAGCCGCTGCGGCCTCCGGCGTGGGTACCTTCGATCAAGCGGTCGGCTTCGGACAGGATCTGGTCGGCCATGCGTGCCGAAATAGTGCGTTCGCGTACGCGCTCCAGGATCGTCTCGCGTTCAAAGCCGGCAAGCGCGATCAGCCCCAACGTGACCCGGTCCCGGTCGAGGATGTCTTCGCTGTCTTCGGCAGCCTTCACCGCGTCGTCCAACCGTTCGCCGAATGTCTTTGCCTCGGACCGAACCGTTTCGTGTGTTAATTCATAAGCTTCGGTCGTGCGGGCAATATCTTCGCGCACGGTCTGAAGTGCCACCGCGACCACTTGTCGTGACATCGCCTCGTCTATCGGCGACAACCGATCCAACCCCAGCCAGCCGATCATCGTCCTGAGCGTCGTACCCTGCACGATCAACGTGAATAGCGTGAATCCGGTGGCCAGGATACCGACAAGGCGCTTGACTTCAACCGGGACGCGCAGGCTTTCGGTAACAGCCAGTGCCAGCGCCAAGGTAACGGCACCGCGCAAGCCGCCCCACAGAATAGCCGCGCGATACGGGCGATCAACAGCAGGCGAAAGACGCAGAAATGTCAACGAGGGCAACAGGCCGAACAGGATAACGGCACGTGCCGCCGTGGCCGCCAGAACAACCACGCCGATCAGCCCAAGATCGCTCAGCCTGACCTCTTCGAGCATTCGGGGGATCAGCAGAGCGGCGAGGATAAAGATCAGGGCCCCGGCCCAATGCGCCAGCAAATTCCACACATCGCGCAGGTTGCCCCACGCTTGCGGCGGCACGCGCCCCGGCCCGGCAAGGTTAAGCGTCAAACCGGCGGAAACGACAGCAATAACCCCCGACGCACCGATGCTTTGTTCTGCACCGATGTAGGCAAGGTAAGGCAGCGCTACCGAAACCGAGATGATAGCAAGCTCTTGTCGGCCGAACATCGCCATGATCCAGATCGCGATATGTGCGGCCACCCAGCCGGTCAAGGCACCTCCAGCGATCAAAACGGGGAACCGCGCCACCGCATCGCCCAGTTCGGGGTCCGGGGTGTTCAGCATCACAAACCCCATGAAAAGCCCGAACAGGGCGATGGCCGCCGCATCGTTCAGCAGGCTTTCGCCCTCGATGATCCGGGCCAGCCGTCGCGGTGCCGAGATTGATCGAAAGATGGATACCACCGCAGACGGGTCGGTCGTTGATACGATTGCACCAATCAAAAGACACGCCGCCAACGGCAAGCCACTGACCCAAGACAGCGCATAGCCCACGCTCAGCGTGGCGACGATGACCGCTACCACGGCAAGGACAAGTATCGGTACCCAATCGTCAAGCATGCGGCGCAGGTTCATCCCGAGCGTGGCTTGAAACAGCAACGTCGGCAGGAACACATATACAAAGACGTTCGACCGGATCGGCAGTCCGAGGATCGCCTCTGCCACCGGGTTCAGAGCATCGGTGATATTGGTGCGCAAAAAGAAAACGGCCCCCAGGGCAATGAGGATGCCGAGGATCGCAAGGATCACGCTATAGGGTAGCTTTACACGCTCCGCGAGAGGTTCTGCCACGCCTATAACAAGGAACAGCGAAGCGACGACAGTAGTGATCAGAACGATATCCATACCCAGCAAATATCAGCTTCGGATGGTATTGGAATAATGCAAATGAGATATCGACAGCAGATTATGTCCTTCGCGTGCCGCATAGGGTGCCGCGCTTGCCTGTGCACAGTCTGAAAGACTCGTTTATCAATCGCTAAGCGCTATGGCATGAAGGGCAAAACCATGCCCCTGGCGGTGGAGATGTTTCTGCCGACTGCACTTTATGAAATGCGTGAAGCCGAAGGGCAACGGGCAATCGCTGGTTACCTGTTGCCCCAATGGCTATACGACTTAATATTCAAGATTAATATTCAAGACGCTTATTTTAGGTGCGCCCGCAGCATCCATGCGAACTTTTCGTGGACCTGCCCGCGTTCGATACACATGTCTTCCGTCAACGTATCGCCATGGTTCGCTGCGGTTTCGCCCGCGCCCGCGATTGTCTCGGCAAGGGTTTCTTGCGCATCTTTCATCAAACGGATCATCTCCTCCGCGGAAGGAGCCTCCTCTACCTCGGAGACCTTGGACCGCTTGAGCATTCCGGCCAGGGTTCCTTCGGCGTGGCCTTCAAGTGCCCTGATCCGCTCGGCCAGATCGTCTTGGGCCTTGAAGTGGTCTTCATAGATTGTCTGGAACAGGTCATGAAGCGTACCAAACGCCATTCCCGTCACATTCCAGTGAAAGTTCTGCGCCAACATCGTGGTCACAGCGGTTTCGGCGACAGATTGGTTTAGAGCTTCGATAATTTGTGCAGTCGCGTCAGTTGAAAGTGTCTGTGCGGTCTGGGTCATCTTTGTCTCCTGCATCATGGTTTGGCGCTGGTTGGCGAAACGCTCGCTTACTGGTGCAGACATAGCCCGACAAAGTAGTGCATCAAGAGAGCCCGACGATATTGTCGACTTGGTCGAAGCTCTCAACGACAGACCGCACCAAGAACACCAGATTTCGGTGGGCAGACTTCGGAACTTGCGAGTGGAGAAGGAAGGTCACGCTTGGCGTGTCGCCTGATTTCAGGCCCCGGGCGAGAGCCAGCAGCCAATTTTCGTCGAAAGATGTTTCTGATTCACCTGTCCGAAACATCACCGGGCGTCGGCCAAGCGCTTGATCCAGACAGCGCATCAGAACCTCGCAAGCGGCTTTGGCGGCAATTTGCCGATTGCCTGACAGAACGGCACATGCCCCAAAAAGATCGACGTATCGTTTTGAACGCGCATCTCGGGCGGCGTTGCGCAGATGGTCAAGAAGCGGCGGGACATCCGTGTGATGGTCATTCGTGAAAGCTGTGCCAACAGCCGGCTTGCGCCGTTCAGCGGTCATAAATCCGGTACCCTTTTTATTCTTTGGGCGGTCACGTGTCAGGCCAGAGCAACATTAGGCTGCCTTGTTCCCATTGATTACCGCAATGCTGGCAGTCTTGCCGTGACATTGTTTTTCATAAGCCTGTTGCCAGTGCTTATAGCGGCCCAATACAGCCTGCTGCGCGATGACCAGCTCGACAAATGCCTCGCGGTGTTCGGATTTCTTCAGTTTCTTGAAGGCTGATTTTTGCTTTTTGGTCATTGAGCAACCGATGCAGTGACCGGCACGTTTAAACTTGCACACGTTTATGCAAGGGCTGGGAACCTTGGTCATATAGTTTCTCCCCCGTCGCCTGACATTCCAACGCCTCACAAGATCTCAGCGGGACATTCAGGGCTAATGACACGTTGTGATATCTGACTAATACACTCGGAAATAAAGGGCAAGCGTCATTGTCATAGTGTTTTGGTCAAGAAAATGTTATTCGTGGCATCGATTACCCTTGGGCCAGAGAGGCTCGGCGCAAAATGAAACCGCCGCAAAGCGGGCAGGCTTTGCGGCGGGGGAAATCTGGTCCATAAAGGCTGGGGTTCAGCCGCTTACGGTTGCCTGCGAGGCAATATGGCGAATGTCGCCGCGCGCGATGCCGATATCGGCCAGATCGCGATCGCTCATCGCGGAAAGTTCATTATAGGTCTGACGCATCGCGCGACGTTGGGCGCGCTGGTTACGGATCGCGTCACGCAGGACACGCAGCTTTGGCATCAAACCCGAAACAGGGCTGGCGGTATATGTGGATGTATAGCTCATCTTGATTTTCTCTTTCACGGATATGCGGTGGCCTATCCACCGCAGACGGGTTGGTATGATTGTATGCTTGGGGCGTCATGCCCGAGGCACAGCTGGGTTAACTTGTGACAGCGCCTTGAGGTGCTGCGCGAAAAAGACCTGCAATCTTGCGCTTTGTAGAAGCGGCCCAAGACGCGATATACGCGCTGCGCAGGGCGGTGGCTTCGGCAAGAAGACGGTCGACTTCGATCGGGGTAGCGGTGTGATAAGTAGTGTCGGTATTCATTTTTCAGGCTTTCCGTTTCTGGGCTTCATTGCCCGTGACCCTCATATGTGCCCGCTTATGCAAAGGTGCAAACCATAGTCGTTATGCGTATTTTGCATGGCTCATCGGCAGGAAAACCGGTCGTGAAACCGCCTCATTCCCGCCCCGTGATCGGCAGTTTCATGGGGCAGCCTGTATTGACCGCCGAAGTTTTTTCGGCAGCTAGACAGGAGAAGTTCGATGCCCCAGACGAAACCCTATCCTCAAAAGCCCACAGGTCCGGCACAACCTACCGCCGCCCCTGCCCCCCCGTCTACGCGGAAGCCTCCACGGGTGATTTTCACGGATTTCGCCAGTATCTGAAAGTGACAGCACGGCACGATCGGTATAAATTGCACCTATGACCGACCCCGTATCTTCCATTCGCAACCTCGGCCCCGCCTTTGAGGAAAGCCTCGCGCGTGTGGGTGTCCACACGGCTGATGAGCTTCGCGAACTGGGGGCCGATGCCGCCTATGAAAAGCTGCTCAGGGCCGGCAGTCGACCGCATTTCATCGCTTATTATGTATTGGTGATGGGGTTGCAGGGGCGCCCTTGGAATGACTGCAAGGGTACCGAGAAAAAGGCGCTGCGCGTCAGGTTCGACGCGCTCAAGGCATCCGCACATGACCCGGCGGCGGCTGAGTTTGAACGCATGATGGACCTGATCGGCGTCAAGGATCCGTAAAGCGCTGCACACTGACAATGGCGGTTGGAACGCGACCGGGTGTCGATGCGTTGGAAACAAACCGCAACGACTAGTGTCTGGAGCCAATACATGTCGCAATCCCAACCAGAGGTGCAACGAGACCTTGACCGGCTGCGTGGGCTTGCCCGGCGGATGGATACCGCTTTCAAGATACCGCTGATCGGGGTTCGCGTGGGCTGGGATTCGATACTGGGTCTTATTCCAGGTGTCGGCGACGTCCTTGCCCTTGCTCCGGCTGGGTATATCCTGAAGGAAGCGCACAGACTGGGGGTGCCCGGTTCGGTTCTGGCCCGGATGGGTACCAATGTTGGCATTGACCTGGCGATCGGGGCGATTCCGCTTGTGGGCGATTTATTTGACATCGGTTGGAAAGCGAACACGCGCAACGTCGAATTGCTTCACCGTCATTTCCAACAGACCACACCGCCCGGGCGCGACCATAATGGCGAAGGTGCGCTTTCCTCGCACCATCCAACTTTGCGCGGCTAGATGCTGCGGCGCATGCGCAAAAGAGCCGCAATCGCTTGCGGCCCTTTGTATCGTTTCGTGAAGCTTAAAGCTTAGTGTCGCAAAGTCGAGGCTGGATTACCCAACCAGTTCCAGACCCGAGAAGAAATACGCGATTTCGACAGCGGCCGTCTCAGGCGCGTCGGACCCGTGGACCGAGTTTTCGCCAACAGATTCGGCGAATTCGGCGCGAATGGTGCCTTCGGCTGCGTCTGCCGGGTTGGTTGCGCCCATCACTTCGCGGTTCTTCGCGATGGCACCTTCACCTTCGAGAACCTGAACGACGACAGGCTCGGACGCCATGAATTCGCACAGTTCGTCATAGAACGGACGCTCGGCATGCACTGCGTAAAACACACCGGCTTGGGCTTTTGTCATGTGAATACGCTTTTGTGCGACGATACGCAGGCCTGCTTCTTCGAATTTGGCGTTGATTTTGCCAGTCAGGTTGCGGCGTGTCGCGTCTGGTTTGATGATCGAGAATGTGCGCTCAAGGGCCATGATAGCTCTCCTAGGTGAGGTTGATTTGGCCGCTCCCTAGCATGGGCCTTGTCACATGAAAAGCCGTGATTGACGCGGGGCCGGACATGGTTCACACCGCGCCCATGTTACGCATTTCAGAAATCAACTACTCCGTCGAAGGCCGCCCCTTGTTTGAGGAAGCCAGCGCCGTCATTCCCGAAGGCCACAAAGTGGGCCTTGTGGGCCGTAATGGTGCGGGTAAAACCACGCTGTTCAAGATTATTCGCGGTGAATTGGGGCTGGACGCCGGCGACATTTCGTTGCCGTCCCGTGCCAAGATCGGCGGCGTGGCCCAAGAGGTTCCATCGTCCGACGTGTCGTTGATCGACACAGTGCTGGCCGCAGACACCGAACGCGCCGCCTTGATGCATGAGGCGGAAACCACCAAAGACCCCTCGCGCATCGCAGAGGTACAGACCCGTCTTGCCGATATTGACGCCTGGTCTGCCGAAGGTCGCGCTGCGTCGATCCTCAAGGGGTTGGGTTTTGACGACCACGATCAGCAGCAGCCATGTTCGGCCTACTCCGGCGGCTGGCGGATGCGCGTCGCCCTTGCGGGTGTGTTGTTCGCCGAACCCGATTTGCTGCTTCTGGACGAACCGACCAACTATCTCGACCTTGAAGGGGCGTTGTGGCTGGAAAATTACCTGTCCAAGTATCCGCACACTGTGATCATCATCAGCCACGACCGCGGATTGCTGAACCGTGCTGTCGGCGGAATTTTGCACCTCGAAGACCGTAAGCTTACCTATTATCAGGGTAATTACGATCAATTCGCGAAAATGCGGGCCGAAAAGCGCGCGCAGCTGACAGCGGCCGCCAAGAAGCAGCAGGCACACAAGGCGCATATGCAGGCGTTCGTTGATAGGTTCAAGGCCAAGGCATCCAAGGCCAAACAGGCGCAATCGCGGATGAAGGCCATCGAGAAGATGGTGACGATCACCCCGCCTGAAGAAGCCGCGCGCAAGGTCTTTACCTTTCCGCAACCCGATGAACTTTCGCCGCCGATCATCAGCATCGAAGGCGGGTCCACAGGCTATACCGAAGGCCAACCGGTGCTGTCGCGCCTTAACCTGCGCATTGACCAAGATGACCGCATCGCCCTGCTTGGTCGAAATGGGCAGGGCAAGTCCACCCTGTCGAAGCTGCTTTCCAACCGGTTGGTGTTGTTCGAGGGCAAGGCGATCAACTCCAGCAAGCTGCGCATCGGGTTTTTTGCACAACACCAGGTGGATGAGTTGATTGTCCATGAAACTCCGCTGCAGCACATGATCAGCGCGCGCCCCGGCGTGATGCAGTCCAAGCTGCGCGCACAACTTGCGGGTTTCGGCCTGGGCCCCGATCAGGCTGACACCGAGGTCGGACGCTTGTCCGGGGGGCAGAAAGCTCGACTGTCGCTGCTGCTTGCCACCCTCGACGCGCCGCACCTCTTGATCCTCGATGAACCGACCAACCACCTTGATATCGAATCGCGCGAAGCGCTGGTCGAGGCGTTGACGCGGTATTCCGGTGCTGTGATCCTGGTCAGCCATGACATGCATTTGCTGTCGATGGTTGCCGACCGGCTGTGGCTGGTGTCCGACGGCACGGTGAAACCTTACGAAGATGATCTCGAAGCCTATCGCAAGATGCTGTTGACCGTTGAAAAACCGGTCAGCAAAAACGCAAAGCCAGTCAAGGAGCTGCCGAAACCCAAACGGGCCAGCCGCGACGATATCTTGGCGCTGCGGTCCGAGGTGCGCAACTCTGAGGCGCGGGTCAACAAGATTAACGACATGCGCGACAAACTTGCCAAAAAGCTTGCTGACCCTGCCCTGTACGAAAAAGACAAAGTCGGCGAACTTGAGGTCTGGAATAAGAAATATGCCGAAGTGATGGATGCATTGGAGCGCGCAGAAGCGCTGTGGATGGCCGCGCTTGAAAAGCTTGAAAAAGCCACGGCTTAGGGGTTTTATCGCGCCAGGGTTTATTGGGGGCCGGGGCATGGCCCCCGCAACAGCACATGATCACATTCGATACGGCTTACATGATCACCGCCTTTGCCACGATGGTCGTGATTATCGACCCGTTTGCAATCGGGCCGATGTTTCTTGCGCTGACCCCGGGGATGACCGCCCGTCAGCGGCGCCGGATTGCATGGCGTTCGGTTTTCATCGCCGGTCTACTTCTTTTGGTGTTCGCAGCCTTCGGCGAAGCGGTGTTGGGGTTTATCGGTATTTCCATGCCGGCTTTTCGCGTGGCGGGCGGCATTTTGCTGTTCCTGACCGCGCTTGACATGCTGTTCGACCGCCGTACCAAACGACGCGAAGGTCAGGCCGAAGCCGATGATGACCATGACGATCCTTCGGTTTTTCCACTCGCGATTCCATTGATCGCAGGGCCCGGGTCTATCGCGTCGGTGATCCTGCTGACGGGTGAAAAGCCAGGAATCGAAGGACTGGTAACGGTGATGACCATTACGTTTGGGGTGCTTATCATCATGGGGCTTACGATGCAGGCCAGCGGATACCTGGAAAGGGTTCTGGGCAAGGTCGGCATCAATGTCATCACAAGGCTGTTGGGAATGTTGTTGGCGGCCCTGTCGGTGCAATTTGTGCTAGATGGTCTCAGCGCGTTTGGATTTGCTCCCGGTCCGGGCTGATATTCAGCCGATGACCCCCCATATTCCTTTCAGTAGTCAAGGAAGCCGTCATGCCCGAAATTGAAACCAGCCGTCTGATCTATCTTATCCTGCTGTTGCTGATGGTGGCGGGATGGTTTTACATGCAAAACCGTCAGGGGCTGAACAAGTCTCTGCAACAGATCGCCGTCTGGGGGATGATATTTGTCGGGGTTGCCGCTGGATACGGGTTGTGGGGCGACATCACGCGCAACAGCGGGGTCCCCCGACAAAGCTACGAAACAGGTACCGGCGCTGTTACCATACCACGTTCCGCCGACGGGCATTATTACCTGACGGCATTGGTCAATGGCGAAGCGATCAGGTTCGTGGTCGATACCGGTGCAAGTGACATGGTGCTGACCCGCCAAGATGCAGAACGCGCGGGCCTTTCACCGGACACGTTGAACTATCTGGGGCGCGCAACCACCGCCAACGGAGAGGTCCGCACCGCCTATGTCCGGTTAAGCGAAGTGCAACTGGGCGAGGTCCGCGACTTCGATGTGCCTGCGGTGGTCAATGACGG
>Ga0209634_1001884_pt1 | contig 15000 bp, 11 predicted proteins | sample LinPmetageLP40_FD_184043 | JGI IMG/M metagenome (GOLD analysis project Ga0209634, IMG submission 184043) | Marine viral communities from the Pacific Ocean - LP-40 (SPAdes) (version 2) | ecosystem: Environmental > Aquatic > Marine > Oceanic | place: Pacific Ocean | collected 2010-08-26
TTTTAGCCATTCTCCTCAATTCTCTCAAGGAGGGCGTTCTGATTAAAATGCAAGAGAATGTAGTTTCATTTTATACAGGCGCCATACAGGTACATCAAAATGGCTATTGGGATGAACAATCATTGGATAATTCTATGGAGCACGATGATTCGCTCCTCTTGCAATTGAAAAACCATCCTGACATCAATGGTATCATCACCCGATTAGAGTCTTTTGCACTGGCAGCATCAAACAAATACACCAAAGGATGTTTGGTCGTTGGTGTCGAGCCTGAAAACGAACCATCTATTACTTCATTGGATGAAAAAGTGGTAGCAGGAAGTTATATCACAACAGATGGTGAAGGGGTACTGTTGTCAGAAGGCCTGGCTGATTATCTTAAATTAGGAGTGGGAGATACTTTGGTGCTTATCGGACAAGGATATCACGGAGTAAATGCAGCAGGGAAGTTCAATATTAAAGGCATTCTACATTTTGCTAGCCCAGATCTCAATAAGAGCATGGTTTATATGCCCATCAAGCTGGCACAGCAACTTTTTGATGCCGAGAATCGCATAACTGCACTTGTACTAGATATAGATAATGTAAATGATGCCGATAGATTAGAAACTGAATTGGCACTCACATTGTCTGATACCTATGAAGTGATGGGTTGGAAGACATTGATGCCAGAACTCAATCAGGTTCTCGAAGGAGAGCGCGCAGAAAACGTGATATTCCTGTTTGTGCTGTATATGCTGATTGCCTTTGGTATTTTCGGGACTGTCTTGATGATGACCATGGAGCGTCAATATGAATTCGGAGTACTGGTAGCCATCGGAATGAGAAGACTCAAGCTATCGAGTGTGGTGATCATTGAAAATATCATCATCTCATTTTTGGGAGCATTAGTAGGCACGCTATTGAGTATTCCAGCTGTCGCCTACTTTTATAATTTTCCCATAAGAGTTTCAGGAGATCTGGAAGAAGCTTATAAAAGCTTTGGGTTTGAGCCGATCTTCTATTTCTCTATTGAGCCTGTGATCTTTTACAGCCAGACTGTAGTTGTGCTTTGCGTAGCCCTCGTACTGTCCATCTATCCCTTGCTGAAAATAACAAGATTGGAACCTGTAAGTGCCATGCGAAATTGAATGAATATAAACGAAACTGAATCATGCTTTTTACTATAGCTTGGAAAAATATTTGGAGAAATAAAGTACGCAGCTCGGTGGTGATTATTTCCGTTATGCTCGGACTATGGGCAGGTGCCTTTATTCTTTCCTACGTTTTCGGAATGATCAATCAACGGCTAGACGATGCCATAAGTAGTGAAATATCACACTTACAAATCCATCATCCAGAATTCAAAAAAGACAACGACCCCAAGTATTACCTAACCAATGGGACAGATATATTGGACAAACTGGAAGCTAATCCAGAGATAGCAAGTATATCCGCAAGAGTATTGGTCAATGGAATGGTGGCTTCACCAATCACAAGTGCTGGCGGTAAATTTATTGGTATTGACCCCGTCAGAGAAGACAATCTGATCGAATTAAGCAAGAACGTAACCGAAGGAGAATACCTCGCTATCGATGATAAGAATAAGGTGCTTATTGGCAAAAAGCTAGCAGACAAATTAAAAGTCAGACTTAGGTCCAAAATCGTGCTGACCTTTCAAGACATAGATGGAAATATAGTAGCAGGTGCCTTTAGAGTAAAAGGCATTTTCAGAAGTTACAATTCGAGTTTGGAGCTGAACAATCTATATGTCAACAACCATGATTTGTCAGCACTGATGAACGCAGATGGTGAAGTACACGAAATTGCTGTATTGTTAAATGACGCTACAAAAGTAGAAGCTTTTGTTGCTGACTTATCGACTTTACACCCCGCTATATTGGTAGAAAGCTGGAGACAACTAGCGCCTGAGCTAAGGCTCATGATTGACTCTTTGGATCAATATATGATCATTTTCTTTGTGATCATATTGCTGGCACTATCATTTGGCATTGTCAATACGATGCTCATGGCGGTGCTCGAGCGCATACATGAGATAGGCATGCTTATGGCGATCGGTATGAACAAGAAAAAGCTCTTCGGGATGATAGCACTAGAGACCATTATGATGGTGATGATTGCTGCTCCCATGGGTTTGCTACTGTCATATGTCACCATTCAATATCTGGGCATCAATGGTCTTGATCTTTCAGGTATTTATCAAGAAGGTCAAGCTGCCTGGGGGTTTAAATCTATGATCTATCCCGAATTAGAAACCATATACTATTACAGAATCACGATACTGGTGATGATAACGGCCGTTTTGGCTTCAATATATCCAGCAGTGACAGCTCTGAGGCTTGATCCTGTAAAGGCAATTAGAAAATTATAACGACATGGAAAATAACAGTCATGAAAACTACGTGATACATACCGAAGATCTTTCTAAAATTTATGACGAAGGTGCAGTACCGGTACATGCAGTCAACAATGTACATCTACACATCGAAAAAGGTGAGTTTACTGCTTTAGTTGGTCCATCTGGTTCTGGCAAAACTACACTACTCAATCTAATCGGTGGTTTGGATACGCCCACATCTGGCAAAGTCTGGGTACATAAGGTAGATATTTCTACTTTGAAGAAAAACCAGCTGATTGATTTCAGACTCAACAACATCGGTTTTGTATTTCAGGCTTATAATCTTATTCCTGTACTTACTGCCAGAGAAAATATCGAGTTTGTAATGCTTCTTCAGAAAAGTAGCAAAGAAGATCGTCAAATGCGCATCGATCAATTGCTCCGTGAAACAGACTTAATTGATAAAGCAGACAAACGACCAGCGGAGCTATCTGGTGGTCAGCAACAGCGTGTGGCGGTGGCAAGGGCATTGGCCTCCAAACCTCAATTTGTATTGGCTGATGAGCCTACTGCCAATCTTGATTCCAAAACCGCTTCCAATCTGCTGGACATGATGGCAAGGCTCAATAAAGATGAAGGCATAACGTTTATTTTTTCTACCCACGATCAGCGCGTGATAGATAGGGCGCACAGGGTGATCACCTTGGTCGATGGAGCAATAGCCTCCGATGAGGTGCGAGAAGAACAACCAGTTCTACAAAACAAATGATAAATGCGTTATTGGATCGCATTCAGTTTTTTTCTGACATGTAGCGTTGCCGCTGCACAGGAGGAGGATAAAAACTGGTCAATATCAGGGTATGTAAAAGACTTGGTGACAATCAACGTTACTGACGATTCCACCTTAGTGGATAACCTCATTCACAACCGCTTGAATTTTTCTTGGAATCCCAGTGATGCACTTCATCTACGCATCGAAATGCGGAACAGGTTATTTTTTGGTGACCTAGCCTCTTCTATCCCAAGCTATGGAGAATTCATTGATGTCAACAATGATTACCTCGATCTCTCCTATTATGTTCCAAAGAATAAAGGTTGGCTTCTTCACACGATGATAGATCGCGCTTATCTGGAATGGAATAATGAAAAATGGGAGGTTCGCTTAGGAAGACAGCGGATCAACTGGGGCGTAAATTTGATATGGAATCCCAATGACATTTTCAATTCGTATTCATTTTTTGATTTCGATTATGAAGAGCGTCCTGGAAGTGATGCCCTCAGGATCAAACGCTATACAAGTTTTGCCTCCAGCATAGAGTTGGCTTTGAGCATAGATGAAGATTTTGACAAGACAGTACTGGCGGGTATGTACAAATTCAATATGCACAGCTATGACTTACAACTGTTTATTGGAAAATCCCGTGAAGACCTGACTGCAGGTTTGGGCTGGGCTGGAAATTTGGGTGATGCAGGGCTTAAAGGGGAGGTTAGCTATTTTTACCCTTACAATGACAATTTTATGAACAAAGCCCTACTTGCTTCCGTCTCATTGGACTACAACTTTGAAAGCTCGCTATATCTGCATGGGTCATACCTCTATAATAGCGATGGAAGTATTGATATTTTGCCTACACAACTTGATTTTAACACTTCAGGACGGTTGACAGCCCGAGACCTTTCACCATTTCAACATTCCATTTTTCTTCAGGCTACTTATAATTTTCATCCGCTGATTAATGGTGGACTGGCCACTATTTACTACCCTTCAACTACGGCATTTTTTATAAATCCGGGCGTGACATTTTCGATCACTTCTAACTTTGATCTGGATTTGATCGGTCAGCTCTACTATGACGATCTCGGTGGTGATTTCAAAGCACAGGCACGATTGCTATACGCGCGATTAAAGTGGAGTTTTTAAATCAATCATAAACTGCACTTTTTAGCCTTTTAGGTTTTTTGGATTTTGAAGGGTATCAAAAAAGGTGATTACTTCCTTTTGGACTTCTGTTAGCTCATTCCAAAAATCATGTTCTGTTACTTCATAAATTGCTTTAAAAAATAAAGGGTCATTTTCTGAGGTAATATAATAACCCAATAAGTTCCGAATCTTTACCACAACAATAGGCTGTTTCTTTCATTGTGATAAAGATTCCTAACGGAATGGACTTATAAGTGTGTAGGTGCGGAGTCAGGTCTTTCGACCTGATTAACTGTAAAGCTATGATGGTAACGATTCCTAACGGAATGACGTATAAGGGTGTCATGATAAACATGCTGTCACTACCCTACACTGGTTTTTTTAAAACTCTGGTATCGCAATGACATGGCTTATTGGAGTTTTCTTAGAGACACTAGGTATTTGATTCCAATACCGAATATGTCCTAAAAGGCTCTTTTGTACTGGTGGTATCGCTCCATCAGGAAGTAGTCAAGATCAAAGGGATGCTTATGGCGAAGGATCGAAGAATTTTAATTGCACCATTTACAGATAAAAAAACTTTGCAATCAGGTTGCATGGATATTTTGTTACATTTGCAAAAGCAATGAAGTTAATCTCTTTCATATTGATGACAATAGTTACGGCATCTATACTAACACCGTGTAGTGATGCTGAAAATGATTATGCTGATCAACAAGAGGTTTCAATTGTCCAAGCGAGTGATCACGAAAGTCATACCGGTTTAGATTTCTGTCCCCCACTTTGCACTTGCTGCTGCTGTCATTCTCACACGACAACAACGGTTTTTTTATCCCATACTCCTTCGAAGAAACTAATTGAAGATTTATCTTCTTTTTATTCCGATCATTTATCGAATATTTCTCTTGCCATCTGGCAGCCGCCTAAAATAGCCTAAAGGGCATTATAAGCAGTTTTTTAATCTTTCTTACGGAATAATATTCCCCCATTGCCCTATCCCCACGGTTTCTCACATGAGATTCTTACAATGCTTCATTTTTAAAAATTAAAAGTGGTCAAAAAAGGAAAAGGAAAAAGCCTTAGGCCTGGCTTAAGGTCTTACCGCTTATCGGTATAGTGATTTTTTTTGCACTGTACTGATTCTGACCATGATTCTAAGGATTAGGCATTTTTTCACTTATTATTAAAAGTAACTAAGTATATGATCAATAATATCATTTCATTTTCTATAAATAACAAGCTCATCATAGGATTGATGATGATTGCTTGGATTGGTATTGGAATTTATTCCATGAAAGAAGTGCCAATAGATGCCGTGCCTGACATCACCAATAATCAGGTACAAGTAATCACTACCTCTCCAAATCTTGGAACTGAAGATATAGAGCAATTTGTCACCTATCCTGTAGAGGTAGCCATGGCTAACCTACCTGGAATCACTGAAATTCGTTCCATTTCTCGTTTTGGGTTATCGGTTGTTACGCTTGTATTTGATGACGATATGGGGACCTATTTGCCCAGACAGCTGGTTTCGGAAAAGTTAGCAGATGTAAAAGGAGCAATTCCTCAAAAATTTGGAGAGCCCTTTATGGGGCCGATCACCACCGGGCTAGGAGAAATTTACCAATACACCTTAACAGTAGATCCTAAGCATAAAGATAAATACACTGATACCGATTTAAGAACCTACCAGGACTGGATTGTAAAAAGGCAAATGGCCATGCTTCCCGGTGTAGTAGAAGTAAATAGTTTCGGAGGAAGAGTAAAGCAGTATGAAATAGCAGTTGACCCAGACAGGTTGAGAAGTATGGGCATTACCATTGCCGATATATTTAAAGCTCTTGAGATTAATAATGAAAATACTGGTGGAGCTTATATTGTGAAAGATCACAAAGCCAATTTTATCAGAGGTGAAGGATTAGCCAGATCATTAACAGATTTGGAGAACATTGTGGTTACCACCGAAAATGATATTCCAACTTTAATAAAGGATGTTGCAACGGTAAGGTTTGGTCATGCTGTTCGTTTCGGATCTTTTACCAAAAACGGAGAAGGAGATGCTGTTGGTGGAATGATACTCATGCTAAGAGGGGAAAACTCTAACGATGTAATAGGAAGAGTGAAAGACCGAGTGGTGGAGATTGAAAAATCCTTGCCTGAGGGAATCAGCATAAACCCCTTTATTGATAGAGCCGCTTTAATTGAAAAAACTACTAGTACTGTTTCTTCCAACCTTTTAGAAGGAGGCTTGATAGTCATCTTTGTATTGGTATTGTTTTTAGGCAATTTCAGAGGCGGTTTAATAGTCGCATCCACCATTCCACTCTCGCTCTTATTTGCCTACATCATGATGAACATCTTTGGTGTTTGGTCAAACCTGATGAGCTTAGGAGCGATAGATTTTGGAATTATAGTAGATGGAGCAGTGATTATTGTAGAAAGTGTCGTTTTCTACATATCGCAAAGGGTTAGAGATACCGTTGACGGGCGACTTTCGCAACAAGACCTTGATGAAATTTCCAACGCTTCTTCCAGTAAAATGATGAATGCAGCCTTTTTTGGCCAGCTCATTATTTTAATTGTGTTTATTCCAATATTAACGCTACAAGGTGTGGAAGGTAAAATGTTTACCCCTATGGCAATGACATTCAGTTTTGCCGTAATCGGTGCGATGATACTCTGTCTAACCTACGTTCCAATGGTTTCGGCTCTGTTTATGAGTAAAAAACCATCTCAAAAAGTATTGTGGGGCGACAAGGTTATCAATTGGATGGCAGATAAATACGAGCCGCTGCTTCAAAAGGCACTAAAAAGAAAGAAACTCATTCTTTCTATATCTGTTGTATTTCTCGCACTGGCACTATTTACTTTTTCAAGAATGGGAGGAGAATTTATCCCCAAATTGGATGAAGGAGATATTGCGATGCAAGCCTTATTGAAGCCTGGTAGTTCATTAGAGGAAACCGAAAAAGTATCTTCCTTAATTGAGAAAACCATATTGGATAATTTCCCCGAAGTAACCGAAATGGTATCTCGAATTGGGGTGGCAGAGTTACCTACTGATCCTATGCCAATGGATATTGCTGATATGTTTATTATCCTAAAACCTCAACCTGAATGGACTTCTGCTGAAACCAAAGAAGAACTCATTGATAAAATCAAAGATAAATTAGCCTTTATACCTGGTGTGAATTATGAATTTTCGCAACCCCTGGAACTTCGGTTTAATGAATTAATGACTGGTGTGAGGCAAGATGTCGCCATTAAGCTTTTTGGTGAAGATTTGGATGCTTTAGCAAATTACGCACAAAAAATGTCCGAAATCATAGGAACTGTGGAAGGAGTGGCTGATATAAAAGTGGAAGCTACAAAAGGTTTACCACAAATGACGGTTAAATACGAACGTGAGAAACTGGCACAATATGGTTTAAATGTTCAGGAGCTGAATACCATTGTAAGAACTGCATTTAGTGGAGAAGTAGCAGGGGTGATTTTTGAAGGCGAAAAACGCTTTGATTTGGTTGTTCGACTAAAAGATGAGCACAAAACCAGCATCGATGACCTCAAAAACATTTATGTAGAACTACCCAATGGGCAGCAGTTGCCCTTAAAAGAAGTATCCAGCATAAGCTACCAAGGAGGTCCTATGCAAATTTCGAGAGAAGGAACTAATCGTAGAACTTATGTAGGAATAAACGTAAGAGGACGAGATGTAGAATCTGTGGTCAATGAAATACAAGAAAAGTTAGATGCTCAACTGGATTTACCACCAGGGTATTATATCAAATATGGTGGCTCATTTGAGAACTTGCAAAGAGCAAAATCACGACTCATGATTGTTGTACCTATTGCCTTGGCATTAATTTTCGTACTCCTGTTCTTTGCCTTGAAATCGTTTAGCCAAACTGTTATGATTTATGTAGCAATACCGCTTTCTGCAATAGGTGGTATATTCTCTCTTTGGTTACGAGACATGCCTTTCAGTATTTCTGCCGGAGTTGGATTTATCGTTTTGTTTGGCGTTGCGGTGCTAAATGGTCTCGTCCTCATAAGTAGTATGAACGAACTCAAACAAGAAGGTATGAGTTTGAAAGAACGAATTATTAAAGGAACAAAAGAGCGGATTCGCCCCATCTTTTTAACAGCATCTACCGATATTTTGGGTTTTCTGCCTATGGCTATTTCTACCTCCTCTGGAGCAGAAGTGCAACGCCCGTTGGCAACTGTTGTAATTGGTGGTATGCTTACGGCATCTATCCTAACATTAATCATCATCCCAATTTTGTACAGTATAGTGGAGGCAAGAACAGAACGTAAAAAGCTAAAAAGGGATTCCAATGAAGGCTTCAATATAGGCGGAGCTAGTATTGCTACGCTTTTGACAATTCCTTTGATTGGAGCTTTTACCTTGTTCGGTCAGACAGCTCAGGCCCAGGGCAGTGACGTAAAACAGCTCACGTTAGATGAGGCGATTAGCTTGGGATTGAGTAATAATGGGAATGTAAAATCCGCTGAAACAGAGATTAAACGTTTAGAAACCTTAAAAGGAGCATCTTTTGATTTGGGCAAAACCGATGTGGGTGTTCAATATGGGCAATACAATAGCTTTGAAAATGATTTTGCATTTTCGATAGACCAAAAATTTCAGTTTCCGGCTGTCTATTCGAGTAAAATTGGATTGGCAAAAGCCAACATAAAAGCTGGAGAATTTGAAAAAGCGATTACTGAGAATGAGTTGATCAAGGAAATAAAACTAACCTGGTACCAACTTGCTTACTTGATGGATAGAAACAAATTACTCATCTATCAGGACAGTATGTATGTGAAGTTTCTAAAGGCAACCGAACTCAGGTATCAAACAGAAGCTGGGACGTTGCTCGAAAAAGTAACTGCTGAATCTAAGGTAACGGCTATAAAAGCAGTCATTGCTCAAAACGAAGCTGATATAATAAGCTTCAGGAAAAGACTTCAAACCCTTTTAAACAGCCCTGGTCTTGTGGATATTATTGATGATTTTAATCCCAAAAAGGAATTAAAACTCACTTTAGACACAGCTATTGTTTCAAGTAATCCCAATTTGGGGTACTTAACTAATCTAGTTACGGTTAGAGAGAAAGAAAAGGCACTGAATAAAGCACAGTTTTTACCAGATTTTTCTATTGGTTATTTCAATCAATCCTTGATTGGTACTTACAATATCAACGGCACGGATCAGTTTTTTGGAAGTAGTCAACGGTTTAGTGGTGTGCAGGCTACCATTTCGATCCCGATTTGGGCAAAACCTGATATAACTCGCATCAAAGCGTCTAGACTGAACCAACAAAAAGCAGAAACCCAAGCTGATTATTATCAAACGGTGTTGTTGGGAGAGTATGAAAGAGTGGTTCAGGATTATTTAAAATATAAATACACCATCGAAACCTACGAAACCAATGCCCTACCACAAGCAGATTTAATCCTGTCAAATGCAACTAAAAGTTTTGAAGGAGGAGCCATTGATTATGTAGAATATATTCAAGGTTTGAACAACGGGTTGGATATTAAAAACAATTACCTAGTTGTTTTGAATCAATACAATCAATCCATTATTGCCATAGAATACCTGGCAGGTAAGTAATCTTTTATTCAAAAAATCACAGTAGATAAAAACATATATTATGAAAACGAACGTAAAATTAATCAGTGGAATATTAGCAATGGCATTGCTCATAGCTGCCTGCGGTACTTCATCAAATAAACAAGCAGACGAACATGGAGGACATGAGGAAGAAGGTCACGAAGAAGAAGAAGGCACTGTTTCGTTAACCGAGCAGCAAATGGATGCCATTGGCTTAAAAATGGTTCAATTAGAAAAAAGAACCTTAAATATTGCAGTATCAGCGTCAGGCGTTTTAGAGGTAGCTCCTCAGGACAAAGCAGATGTAAGCCCCATCATTGGAGGTGTTGTCAAATCAATTGAAGTTTTTGAAGGGGATAAAGTGCGCAAGGGGCAAATATTGGCTTCATTAGAACACCCTGATTTCATTCAATTGCAGCAAGATTATATCAATACGGTCAACAGCTTGGATTACCTTCAAAAAGAGTATATACGACAGAAAAAACTATATGAAGAAAAAGTAGGCTCAGGTAAAGATTTTCAAAAAACGAGTGCTGAATACTTAAATAGCAAATCAAATGCAGAGGCACTAAAAGTAAAACTCAACATGCTGGGCATTAACAGCACAGAGGTTGCCAAGGGCAGGATTTACCCTTTGGTCAATCTTAAAGCGCCTATTGGTGGTATAATAAGCCTGGTGGAAACCAATGTAGGCTCATATATCGAACCACTTACTAAAGTGTTTGAAATCGTAGATAATGATAAGATACATGCTGACCTCATGGTTTTTGAGAAAGACATAGACAAAATCAAAATAGGACAGAAAATACACTTCTCAACTGCAGGTGTACCCGATAAAGAATTGGAGGCAAAAATTTTCGCCATAAGTCCTGCTTTCGAACAAAACCCTAAGGCGATACATGTTCACGCTAATATTGTCACCAAAAATTCAAGCCTTTTGCCTGGCATGTATATCAAAGGTAAGATAATCGCTAATGCCATAGAAGCAGATGTCCTTCCCGAACACGCCATTGTATCGGAAGAAGGTAAGACCTTCATTTTTGTTAAAAAGGAAGGGGAAGATTATGGTCAGGAAGAAGCAGAGATGCCAGAAGACGAAAAAGGACATGATGAAGAAGAAGGCAAGTGGGAGTTTGAAATGGTAGAAGTAATCACGGGTACTACAAGCAATGGATATACAGAAATCAAACTGCTGAAACCACTACCAAAAAACGCACAAATAGCTGGTAGCGGAGCGTATTACATTTTAGCCGAAATGGGTAAGGGAGAAACAGAGCACAGTCATTAACAGGTAAACTAAAAAATAGCATTATGAAAGAGATCAAAGCATTTATAAGAACAACCAGGTTGAATCTTATTCTCGAAACCCTAAAAAAAGCTGGTTTTTATAACGTTACATTTAATGTTTGTGAAGGAACAGGTGCTTATCAAAACGAAAAAGCATTTCCTTCCCTACGTTTTCATATTACCGATAGCGAGCTTGTGAAGCTGGAATTGGTATGCGGTGCTAGCGATGTGGATACCATTATTCAAATTATTACACAAAATGGTAGAACAAATGAAACTGGTGATGGGATTGTTTATGTATCCCCTGTAGAAAGAGCCATTATAATAAAAAACGGACAAGATGCCAGTTCAGATTTCGATAAAAATAAGGACTAATGGAAATGTTCAAATCAAAATTTGATAACCTCCTGATTAATACACTTAGTATTAATCAGGAAGACATTAAACCTGAAGCACATTTTACCAATGACTTAGGAGTAGATTCACTCGATTTTGTTGAATTAACCGTTGAATTTGAAAAGGTATTTAAGGTATCCATAACGGATAAGGATGCAGAACACCTCCTAACAATTGGTGACGCTGAAAAATATTTAAGAAATAAGGTGAATATGACTAAAATATGAGCTATGAAAAGTTCAAAACTAAGCTTTGTAATAGCCATTTGGCTATTACAAAGCTGTGCTATTGTGCGTCCGGGAGAAGTGGGCGTTGATGTGCATTTTGGCAAAGTGAAACTAGGAATTATGAATCCTGGACCACATCATTTTATGGGATTTATAGGTAGAAAAATTGAGCTATTCGATACGCGCATCGTTAATTATTCGCGTCAGCTCAACTTTCACACGGTGGAAGGCATTGAAGTGTCCTCTGAGATAACCATGTTGTACCACATTATTCCCGATTCTGTTATTCGTATCTATCAGGATTTTGGTGCCAACTATCAAGAGACAGTGATTGAAGACAATTTGATTACTATCCTAAGGCAAACAGGCCTTGATTACAAGGCAACAGAGCTGATTACCCAGAGAAATACGATCGAAAGCAGTATTAAGGAAAAAATGAGCCTGGCAATTGGTCAATATGGATTTGCAATGGATTTGGTGATGCTCAAAGAAGTGGATCTTCCTAAGGTGGTAGTGGCAACCATTGAAGCGCAACTCAATGCAGAGGAGATCGCCAAGAGGACTAAAATTGAGAATGAAACCAAACGAAATTTGCTCGACTTTGAGTTGGAAAAACAACAGAAAGAAAAAGAAATGGCCATTCTTACCGAACGATTGCAAATAGACTTCAATATTGAAAAGCAAAAGAAGGAATCTGAACGCCTCTTGATTGAAGCTGAGGCCATAAAAAAACAACAGGCCATTATCAACTCCACGCTGAATGACCAACTAATCAAATATAAGAGTCTGGAGATCACACGTGAATTGGTCAATTCAAAGAATGCGAAAGTGATTATTACAGATGGAAAATCACCCGTAATCGTAAATGAAAAAAGTAATTAAATAAATGTTTAACTAATTCTAAAAACAATGGATAAAAAGTCAGTAATAATTGCTATAGTCCTAGGGGCTATACTTGGTATTTTCATACTTCATCCTTTATGGATGTCAATCCATGCCGTTGATGGACAGCATGATACGGACATCTCATGGCTGGATTTTGTTGTACAGGCGTATCGGTCAACTTTCACTTTTAAAGAATTGGGGGCTACGTTGCTTTCAATTTTCGTTGGTACTACTATTTCTATTTTTGTCTTAATGTTCAATAAACGCAAGGGACGAAAGTTTTTAAATAAAAAGAACGAGCCTTTAAAATAGGTTAATTTATTTCATGAGCAAACGAAGCGTGTGTTCTGCGATTTTGAGCATAGTTATTGGCATGCTTATACTTCAACCTTTGGTTCTGTCCTTGTATATGTATCACATACAAGTTGACAAGGGCAATTGATGGGACTGTTAATAAGCAGTTACGGTCATTATATTTAAGAATGCTGATCGGATCATGAGCAACCTACTTTTTGGAGTGATAAGCATGTCATTCTTCTTTTTTTGCCGCCAGGGAAAAGATTTTTCAATTGGTTGTAAATAAAGATGAACTTCGGGAGATAAAAACAATTCTAATAAAAGGTGAGAACCAACACGTAGAGTTTAAATTTTCCTTACGCTCAGATATACGTCTATCCAAATTCAATAAAGCAATGAAGGATGTGGTGGTCAAATCAATAGGTGGTTTTATGAATACAGAGAATTGGACGTACCTGAAGCCTTAAATTATATAGAAGAAAACTTAAACCGACACTAAAGTATGGGACTTAAAATATTCATATCAGTAATCGCTTTTCTCAGCGCAATGGTTGTGCAGGCTCAAACTATCTATAGGACTACAGAAGGTCATATAATACTCATTGGGGAACAAAAAGGTCAAAAAATAATTGCTGAAAGTCACAAACTCTTCATTCTATTGGACTATAAGACTATGGAAGTTTCAGGAGCTTTGGATTTGAAAACACTGGTAACAGGCGTTGACTATTTAGAGAAACGTCTCAAAGATATAGAAGCTGAAAGAAGCCAGATTACTTTTTCAGGGACTATTCCCATTGACAATTTTATTGATCAACCGCATTTACCTGTTTCCTTTAATTGGCCGGTAAAACTGATGATAGATAATAAAAGTTATGAGATTTCTTTAAAAGGTACATTAACCCATTTCAATGGAGGAGAAGCCATAGCTTGCATGCTTGGTGCTTCAGGTGATTTATCTTCTGATATGATCGGATTGAAAAAAATGTATCCTGAACTGGGTGATGAGGTCAAAGTTCAATTTACACAAACAATCCTAAGAAAGAATGAGCTATGAATACAATACAAATATTTGAAGAGGATTCTCATCAGCACAACATCAAACCCACGGCCATGCGTTTACTGGCATTGGAGTATTTACCTGATAGAGAAGTTGCTGTGAGCCTAACCGATCTCTACGAAACTTTGGAAAAATCGGATAGAACTACCCTTTACAGAACCTTGAAGGTATTTGAAGAATACGGTATGGTACATAGCATAGATTATGGTATCGGTATTGCTAAGAATGCGCTTTGCTCAGATGCCTGTGACTCGGGACACGATGATGATGCACACATTCACTTTCATTGTGATCAATGTGGACAGACCTTCTCTCTCCCCAATTTTAGGATACCGGGCTTTGGGCTTCCAGAAAACTTCAATAGGTGGGTGGTCAATCTGGTAGTGGAAGGTAGGTATAGTGAGTGTAATTCTTTAAACATACAAATAAGTCATGCTTCTAAATAAACGCATATCCATATCAGACTTTCTCAAGACCATTAAGTTCGACATATTGTTTATTGTGTCATATGCTATATCGGTTGGGATTTTAGACCAATACAATTTTTTGAGTAAAATATCTATACCGATAGCTGTTACTGGGGTTTTTGGCACTGCTGTGGCTTTACTTTTAGGTTTTCGTACCAATCAGGCCTATGAACGTTGGTGGGAAGCAAGAATTATATGGGGAGCCATCGTAAACGATTCCAGAACACTCGTAAGACAGTGTGTATCTTTTTTCAAGAGGAACCACGAGGGCTATGACCGCATGGTAAAGGAAATGACCAATCGTCAGATTATCTGGTGCTATGCCCTCGGTGAAGCATTGAGAAAATTGCCTAACTCAAACAGGGTAAAGCAATATCTTGATACGAACAATCTCAATGCCATTAACCTGCCCAATGCCTTACTTTCGGAACATGCTGAAACCCTATTAAAAGCGAAAGAAAACAATATGGTCAACGAGTTTCAACAAGTACAAATCGATAGCACCATT
>Ga0209634_1001885_pt1 | contig 15000 bp, 9 predicted proteins | sample LinPmetageLP40_FD_184043 | JGI IMG/M metagenome (GOLD analysis project Ga0209634, IMG submission 184043) | Marine viral communities from the Pacific Ocean - LP-40 (SPAdes) (version 2) | ecosystem: Environmental > Aquatic > Marine > Oceanic | place: Pacific Ocean | collected 2010-08-26
CAAAGCGTATCAACACACAAGATAAGAGTGCAGATGTATATGCATTCGTGCGGGAAAAGAACGGGAATCAAGTGATTGTCATTCTCAACCTGAGTGCAGATGCACAGTCAGTCACACTGGATGAAGATGCGCCTCAAGGAAACTTCAATGATGCCTTCGGTGAGCAAATGGAGCTAACGGGCGAAGGTATTAACATTGCCCCTTGGGGATACTTCATTTTGACAAATAACTAGTCTATATGCAAGAAATATCAATCGCATCAGCCAAGCCAAAGTTAAGTTTTTGGCAACTATGGAATATGAGTTTCGGGTTTCTCGGAATCCAGTTCGGTTTTGCCTTACAAAATGGAAACGTAAGTCGAATATTTGAAACATTGGGTGCGGACAAAGATGCACTACCCATCCTCTGGTTGGCTGCGCCTGTGACTGGCCTACTCGTACAGCCAATCGTTGGATACTACAGTGATCGTACCTGGCATCCAAAATGGGGACGGAGAAGACCGTTCTTTGCCATTGGTGCTATTCTTGCCACACTTGCATTATTTGCCATGCCCAATTCTCCTACTCTATGGATGGCAGCTGGGATGCTTTGGTTGATGGATGGATCTATCAACGTAAGTATGGAACCCTTTAGAGCATTTGTCGGTGACATGCTACCGGGAGAACAGCGTACTGCCGGGTTTGCGATGCAGAGCTTTTTTATTGGAATCGGTGCGGTGGTAGCCTCAATGCTCCCATGGATGTTTACAAACATACTGGGTGTTAGTAATACGGCACCTGAGGGAGTGATCCCAGATTCAGTCAAATGGTCTTTCTATATTGGAGGTATCGCATTTCTATCTGCGGTGATGTGGACAGTATTCAATACGAAGGAATATCCGCCTTCTGATCTTGAAGAGCTCAAATCAAAAAACAAGGAAACGGGGGTATTTGATGGACTCAAAGAGTCCTTTTTCGGGATATTCAAAATGCCCAAAACAATGGTTCAATTAGCCATTGTCCAATTTTTCTCCTGGTTTGCCTTATTTGCCATGTGGATATATACAACCTCAGCAGTAACACTTCATGTATATGGCACAAGTGATGTCACATCGGCAAGTTACAATGAAGGAGCCAATTGGGTCGGCATCTGTTTTGCTGTTTACAATGGTGTAGCTGCGATAGCTGCCCTACTCCTACCTACACTTGCCCAACAGACAAGTCGCAGGATTACGCATCTTATTGCGCTCTTTTGCGGTGGTATTGGTCTTATCTCCATCTACTTCATCAGTGAACCTATTCATTTGGTTTATTCGATGATCGGTGTGGGCATCGCTTGGGCGAGTATCCTATCTATTCCTTATGCCATGCTTTCTGGCTCATTGCCTCACGACAAGATGGGCTATTACATGGGGGTATTCAACTTTTTCATTGTGATACCACAAATTGTAGCGGCAGGCATACTCGGCTTTATTCTCAGCAACTTTTTTGGTAGTGAATCCGTATATGCACTGATCATTGGTGGGGTATCGATGATCATTGCAGGAGTACTTTGTTTGTGGGTCAATGACAAGGAGGAAGTAAACATTGCGAATGAGCAATAATCTTCAACATTGCTAGCAAAATATCCAATATACATAGTGATTATTATCTAATATTCACTTAAATTGTGAGCTATGTTAAATTCACATTTTATCAAAGATTCTAATTCATCCAAGTACTCTCTTTTGACTATGCTTGAACACTTGGGTGTATTCTTGTTTGTATTGTTTATTCCCATAACAGCCGTTTTTGTAATGGGAATTGCCTTTATCGCTGGCATTTTTACTAAGGGTGCTGTGCGTTGATAGTAAAAATTCGTCCTTTGCAATGCCCGAGGTTTGAAGAACTGATTAATTCATCAATAGTTTGAGTCCTATCTATAGCACAACACTAATAAAAAGCATTTATTCAATCATCTTTTCATAGCCTTATAGGCAAGCCTCACGTTTGCCAAATAAAACCTTACCAAGCCATGAAGGCTTAGTAGGGTTGGAATATTATACTTCGTTAATATTTTTGGTTCTACTGTTATTTTAGTGATTGCTATTTTTAATTAAGTTTAAGTCGCAGATGCTTCTAAGATGAAATCGAAGAGGAATCAGAGAAACCTTTACCCTGTGGTTGATCTATTTATAACAATGGTAAAGATTCCTACCGTGCCTATGCCGAAACGGCTTCGTGCAGGTAGAATGACACTTAAATAATTAAGATTCCACTGTGATTTTTATTTTGATGTATGTTTCTTATCATACAGCTATATGCTCAATAGTAACGATATATTTAACCGCAAAGAACGCAATAGAATCGCTAAGGTCGCAAGGGTTTTCTTTGCGATCTTAGCGTAAAGCATAGCGCACTTTGCGGTTAGGCAGCTACATTGTATGGATGGTTACAATATGTCATTCCAACCAAACCAACTTTTTTATAAGAATATAAACCCCGTATCCTGCCGTCCTTTAAATGCGATCACCATTAAATTCGTTGTAGAACCATATTTTTAGGAACTTCTACTTCTTCTCCCAAATACCTTCCATTTCTTCCAGCGACTTCCCTTTCGTTTCAGGAATAAATTTGAGGACAAATAACACAGTCACAATACATAGGGACGCAAATATGAAATATGGCAGTGCTCCGTTGAATGAATCCTTATTAATTTCACTGCCATTGATCATCGGGAAAGAATTTGCAACAATGGCATTGAACAACCACTGGGCAGCGACAGCAATAGACATTGCTTGACTTCTGATTCTATTAGGAAATATCTCTGAGAGTATTACCCAAGTCACAGGGCCCATTGAGAGGGCAAATGATGCGATAAATACGAGCATGCCTATGAGTGAAACCAGTCCCAATTGGTTGAGGTATATCGAGAGTCCCAAAGTACCAATTCCTAAGAACATACCGATAGTCCCTACTATCAAGAGCGGCTTTCTGCCCCATTTATCTACCTGGTAGATCGCTACAAAGGTAAACACAAGATTCACTGTACCTAAGAGTAATTGTTGCTTCAGAGCATCTTCCGGCCCATATCCCAAGGCATTGCTAAATATCTCAGCTCCATAGTAAAGAATTGCGTTTATACCAGTTACTTGTTGTAAGATGGACAACATGATGCCTATGAATAATATAAAACCCATCCCTTTGGTAAATACAGATACTTTTACCCTCCCCTTATCATTGGCCAGCGAATCTTTAATTTCTTGAAATTCTTTTTCTGATTCCTCAAACGAAGTTGTAACCTTTAGTAATACCAATTTTGCTTCCAAGTCTCGCCCCTTCATCATCAGCCAACGTGGGCTATTTGGAACAAAAAACAATAAGATAAAAAAGGAAACAGCCGGTATCAATTCGGACCAGAACATCACGCGCCACCCACGATCGACATTGTATTGGTGTATCAATTCAAGTTCTTCTGAAGACAATTGTGCACTATCACCACCACCGATGAGATAAGTAGCAAGAAATACAGAGAAAAAACCCACAACAATTGCTAATTGGTAATAAGAGACCAGCGTTCCTCTTTTCTTAGGTGGAGCGATCTCGGCTATATACATGGGGGCAGTCATCGAGGCAATTCCTACACCCAATCCACCAATAAGTCTAAAAATAACCAGCACAGATAATGACTCAGGTATTCCCGATCCCCAAGCGGAAACAGCAAATAAAAACCCCGAAAGGATCAAGGCATTTTTCCTGCTAAATCGAGCACTAATCCAACCAGCGAGCAAAGCACCAACTAGGCATCCGTACAAGGCACTACTGACCGCCCATCCCTGTTCACCTTTGGTGAAGTTGAAGTACTCGGTGAAGTAGAGCTGTGATCCGCCAATCACACCTGTATCGTAACCAAACAGCAAGCCGCCTAAAGTGGCTACAATGGTTATCGCTAGAATGTAACTCTTACTATTCTCTTTGGTATTGTTCTTCCTCATAATTTCTTCTTTTGGATAGTAGGGCTCATCCCCTATTCAATTAGGGAAATCGCTTTTACTTTTCAAAGACAATATTAGTCGCGCCACCACTTACTTTTAGATGTAATTGTCACTGTAACTACCCACCTCATGCAAACATAGTGGTGGCACGACTCGGTTCGTGAAAAACCCCTTGGTTTTAATTCGCAATTTTTACTTATTAGTGAATGCTGTTGAGCTATTATCTTTAAAAGCGATTTCCCTGTCTATTCAATGAGTTCAAATTTCACAGTCATCACATCCCTGGAATTTCCTCCTACAAACACGCTGAACTCTCCTGGCTCTGTTCCATAGCTGAAGTCCTTTCGGTAAAAGGACAAATCCTCTGCAGTGATTTCAAAAGAAACCTTTTTATTTTCTCCTGCTTTAATAAAGATTTTTTTGAAATGCTTCAATTCTTTGACAGGTCTGGTGATGCTTCCCACTAGATCTCGAATATAAAGTTGAACCACTTCCTCACCATCCATTTTGCCATTATTAATTACGGTCAAATTGACTGACAGTATCTCTTCATCAGTCATTTCAGATTGCTCAATATGAAGATCAGCATATTCGAAATCGCTGTATCCAATACCATATCCAAATGGGTACAATGGTGTATTGTCAATATCTCCGTAGTGTGTATAAAATACAATACCAGGATCAGCTGATGGTCTTCCTGTATTTTTGTGATTGTAGTAAATGGGCAGTTGACCTACATTTCTTGGAAAGCTCATAGGTAGCTTGCCAGAAGGATTGTACTTACCTGTAATCACATCTGCTATCGCATGACCAGCTTCAGACCCTAAGTGCCATGTTTCTAATATTGTAGGTATATGCTCAGCCTCCCAAGGAATGGTGAGAGGTCTTCCATTCATAAGGATCAAGACGATGTTCTTATTGACTTTATAAACTTCTTGAAGTAACTCCAATTGTAGCCCTGGTAGTCCGATATCTACACGACTTCTAGCTTCTCCAGACATATAGGCAGTTTCACCTAAGACCATAAAGACCACCTCGGCATCCTTAGCCACCTCTTTTGCTTCTTCAAATCCAGATCGATCATTCTGTTCTACTATCGTCTCCTCGATGAAATTATTAGGACCTATAGAAAGCTTACATCCTTCAGCATAGTTAATCTTAGTGTTACCTAATGCCTCTGTAATTCCCTCATAAAAAGAGACCGCAGAATTGCCTTCTGCCGCAGCGCGCCAGTTACCTAGCGGTGAATCTTTGTCTTTCGCCAAGGGACCTATGACTGCAATGTTTTTGGGGTTTTTAAGAGGAAGTAGATGGTGCTCGTTTTTCAAAAGAACAATAGACTTTCGTGCAATATCTCTTGAGGCCTCGACATTGTCTTTATGCAATAATGTAGCTTTTTCCCTTTCAACATCGCTATAACGATAAGGATCATCAAATAATCCCAGGCGATATTTAACTCTCAACACACGTCTCACAGCATCATTGATGGCAGATTCCTTTACATGTCCAGCTTCAACGGCTGTTTTCAAATGTTCGATATAGGCATCAGCCTCCATATCCATGTCTGTTCCAGCATTGAGTGCGTAAGTCGCAGCTTCTTCATTGTTTGCTGCTGTGCCATGATTGACCAACTCTCCTATCGAGTTCCAATCAGAAACCACAAAGCCATCAAACCCCCAACTTTGTTTTAACAGGTCTTTTAGTAGGTAGTCATTTGCTGTAGAAGGGACACCATCAATATCATTGAAGGCATTCATATAAGTAGCAACACCAGCTTCACTGGCTGCTTTGAAAGGAGGGACAATCGTATTCAGTAAGAGAGATTTGCCCACATATACATTGTTGTATTCCTTGCCACTTTCTACAAATCCGTAGCCAGCAAAATGTTTTGCACAGGCGGCAATCGTATGATTAAGTGAAAGGTCATCTCCTTGAAATCCATTCACACGTGCCACTGCAATCTGAGAACCTAAATAAGGGTCTTCCCCCGCTCCTTCCATCACTCTTCCCCATCGGGCATCTCTACCTATATCTATCATTGGTGCAAATGTCCAATGCAATCCGGCAGAGGCCGCTTCTTGAGCTGCAATAGCGGCTGATGTCTTTATCGCTTCTAAATCCCAGGAAGCACTTTCTCCCAAAGGAATAGGGAACATGGTCTTATAGCCATGTATGACATCGTAGGAAAATAATAGCGGAATTCCCAGGCGGGAGTTCTCTACTACTTGTTTTTGCAATTTTCTAGTTTCTTCTGCACCAAGTAAATTTAGGACTGAACCTACTTGTCCACTATTTAATAGATCAAGCCTAGCTTGTTCACGATCAGATTTGGCTCCTGGTCCTGTGAGTTCAGAACCGACCGCATATTGATTTAATTGTCCAATTTTCTCATCAAGTGTCATGATTTGTAGGAGACTATCGATCTTAGATTCAACTACATCGACCACTCCGGTCTCTGAATCAAAATTATTTGCATAATTCGAAAAACAGCTCATCCCTACAAAACCTATCACTACGTATAGTATGATGAATTTTTGCATATTTATTTTTCCTAGTTTTGAAACACACGGATATAATCCACGATCATACGCTGCGGAAATGAGGTAGAAGCATCAGGGTTTCCTGGCAGGTTACCTCCCACAGCGATATTGAATAGGAAGAAGAAGTTTTCACGAAACTCCTCCATATCAGCGGGTGAAGTATTGATGGTATGGTATAGATTGTCATCCACATACCATTGGATACTTGATTCATCCCAGACCAAGGTAAAGACATGAAATTCGTCTGCAAAAGTACCTGAACTAAGCGTATAATGCCCCTGTCCGCAAGTACAGGCGTACTCACCAGCGTTGTCCCAGTGCAATGTTCCGAAGATATCATTTTCTCGACCAGATCCTCCGATCATCTCCATGATATCGATCTCACCACATCTTGGCCAACCTACTGTAGAGAAGTTGGCCCCTAACATCCACAATGCTGGCCACAAACCTTGTCCCTCTGGGAGGGTAGCACGTATGTCCACTCGGCCATACTTAAAATCGAATTTGTCCTGAGTTGTTAATCTAGATGATGTATAAGACTGTCCAGAGAATGTTTCATTTTTTGCTTCAATCACCAAGAATCCATCCTGCAAGGAGGTGTTTTCCTTTCTGTAATATTGTAATTCATTATTGCCCCAACCATTACTACCTGTACCAATTTCATAATTCCAATCCGATTCGTTCAATGAGACTCCATCGAACTCGTCATTCCAGATACGGGTCATGCCTGCATAATCTAGTGGTGTCGTATAGCCTTGATCTATCACAACTTCCTGAAAACTTATTGTCACGGATTCAGAATCTTCAATAAAAAGATTATCTGTTGCATTCGCTCTCACTGTGATTGAGTAAGTGCCCTCTTCGATGTATTTGTTGGAAACGACCCCATCGGTTGACCTCACAAAACCATCACCTATGCCAAAATCAAATAAATAAAACTCCGCATTATCTGCCTGTGCTTGCACTTCGACCTCACCTTGATTTTCTTCAGAGATTGTGATGGTAATTTGCAAATTTGACGGCTGCACCTGACTTTCAGAACTACCATCGCTAGAGCAACCAAATACTATAGATGATATCAACAGAAAACTTAATTTCTTTAACATGACAATTAATTAAAATTCAACAAAGAAAGGAGTAATGGCAGTAGCCATTACTCCTATTGAATAACTTATTTCTATTCTGGTATAAATTGGTGAAACCATACCAATTCCCTATTAGAAGTAAATCCCATAACTCTTAATTTATTTGGAGTCAATTCCATTACCTGATATTCAGGAACATCGGAATAATAAGACATTGGAGTTGCGACTGCTCCTCCAAAAACCAACAAATCCAATTCACCCTCAACTGGTCTTACAGCCCATGAACTAGATAGAACTAGTTGGTCATCTACTGCTCCACATTGATCATTGCCATCTCCATTTCCAGGTAGAAGGATATCGACTTGTCCTGCATTAATAAATGTTTCACCATTAGTTTCCAACAAAAATGAAGGAACGCCTTGTTCGTTTACACTAAAGGTCAATACGTCATCATATAAACAGCCGCCAGCAAAATTATTTGCGTCTGCTGCGAAAAACGAAGGAGTACCATCAAACACACAGCATGGATCAGGAAAATCAGGACCTGGACCTACCCCAAAGTGCCCGTTGATGCCCCCAGCAGCGGCATCCCAAACCCATCTTTTTGAGCTATTGAGTTCTGCACCAGTGAGTGCAATCATAGTTTCAGGGGCAATCTGCAGCTTTATAAACATTTCTATAAGTTCACTAGCAGATGAAGCCCCTGCACCAACTCCATAGGCAACCATAGAAGCTGCGAACTCTACGCTATCCAAGCCAGCGTAGATATAATCATAAGACTCACCTGAAGCTATAAGTATAGGTCCAGCTCCATCACCTGGATATAGGTGAAAGTTGAATGCATTCTCTGCGACTGGAGTAAATGTTACAACTCCTGAACTATCTGGAGCAATTGATACGCCCATATCTACTACACCAGGAATAGTTGGTGCATTTAAACTTGCGTTTTCTTCAGTACAGCTCCAAGTAAGAGCTGTACTCAAAAAGAAAAACACTACTATATATTTATTTATTGTTTTCATATCCGTATTAGTTTCTAAAATAAACGTTGTCTAAGAATATTGTATTCGCTGCATAAGGTTCGCCAACTATTATGTATTGTGCGATATTTGAAGTAGTCGTCAATCCCGTAAAATCGGCTAATGGAATATCAAAACTTACCCATTGATCCTGCGCAGGTGAGTATATGGAAATTTCGTGCTCCACATCATCTCCACCTCCAAATGAACCATCGGCACCAAAATCAACTAATTTTAATTTCAGCGTGGTAGCATTAGCCGTCCATACATCAAACCTGAAGTGTGTCATAGCACTGGCATCAATTTGTGATGAAACCGTCTCAATTCCAACAAATCCCAAATTTGCATACTTTTTAACAGCATTTCCATCGATTAGGATATCCTCAAGTGTCGTTGCTCCTTCTGACCAATCCGTTCTCCAGGTGTCTACCGTAACATCTGTATAAGCATCACTGAATAATGATATTACGTTGGCTGCCGCATCTGTCGGTGTTGGAGAAGCTGTAGCCGGTCTTTCCACATAAAAGTAGACATTGTCTATGAAGTACGTAGATGCTCCATAAGGATTACCAACTATTATGTATTGAGCAATATTTGAAGTAGTAGTTAATCCCGTAAAGTCAGATAAAGGAATATTATAACTATTCCATTCTCCCTTAACAAGGGCATCAAAAATCAATTCATGTTCCACATCATCTCCACCACCAAAGGCTCCATCTGCACCAAAATCAACTAATTTAACGTTAAATCCATCTCCATTTCCAGAGAAAATATCAAAACTGAAATGAGTCATGTCGCTTGCATCAACTTGAGTGATTGCAGTCTCGATTCCCACAAATCCCAGGTCAATATATTTTTTCATTGGATCTCCCACAATGGTAACATCCTCAAATCCAGAATCCGACCAGTCTGTTCTCCATGTATCTACAGTAACATCAGTATATGAATCACTAAACAAGGAGATTACATTGACAGCTGGTTCAGTAGGTATTGGGGCTGACATATCAGGCTCCATTAATATGGCTGCACCATTCTCATTGTAGAAATAAATATTATCAATAAAGTAAGTCGCTTCTGTGAAAGGATTACCTACAAAAATATATTGCGCAATATTAGATGTTGTAGTCAGTCCAACGAAATCCGATAGCGGAATATCATAGCTGTTCCATTCGCCTTGCGCTAGATTGTCAAATGACAACTCATGATTCACATCATCCCCGCCATCAAATACTCCATCAGCTCCAAAATCAACCATATTTAGATTGAACCCAATACCATCAATTGACCAAATGTCAAATCTTAGGTGGGTCATTCCACTTGCATCAACCGTTGAAGAGGTGGTCTCAATACCAACAAATCCCAGATTACCGTATTTCTTCACAGCATTGCCGTCTATCAAGACTTCTTCATAAGTTGTTCCTGCTTCAGACCAATCTGTTCTCCAGGTATCTACCGTAACATCTGTATAAGCGTCACTGAACAATGATATTACAGAATTTTCTGCCTGTATAGGATCTGGAGCTGCGGCTAACGGCACTTGACTTATCGCAACATCTACTGATTTGATTAGCTCAGAAGTGGCAACACCTGCTCCAAATGCTTCTACTCTAATGTCATAAGTACCATCTGCGGCATATGTATAAGCAGCAGACTCACCTGGCATTACCTGAACTGGTTCTGCATCTGGATCTTCACCAAAATATACATCGAATGAAAAGGCATCATCAGCTGTTGGAGTAACAACAACTTCCAATTCATTTACATCCACAGTAAAGTCTAAATTGGCAGGTGGATCAAACGATATTACAATACTCTTCGTCTCGGATGTTTTCAATCCAGTTGACCCAACTGCTGTAAGTGTCAAGGTGTAGTTGCCTTCAGCAAACACATGCTCTAAGGTTTCACCCACTATTGCCAAAGTGGGTTCTTCATCTGTCACATCTCCGAATAGTATCTCAAATGAAGAAGCTGAGACTGCAGAAGGTGTGACAGTTACCGTCCCGGTATTGTCATCGGATATGGTAAATATTGCATTTACCTCACTTGGAGCGACCACACTGTTCTCATTGAGAACAAGACCCTCCTCTTCATCACCACATGCATAAAATAGCGTTGGGATGATTATTAATAATAAATATTTCAAATTTTTCATCATATCTAATATTGATTAAATTAATACATAGGGTTTTGTGACATCCCAGATAAATCTATTTCAGCTTGAGGAATTGGGAATAACTCATGTTTACCCACTACAAAACCGTCAATTTCAGAAGCAGCCTGACCCGTTCTAACCAAGTCAAAGAATCTTACACCTTCACCTGAAAGTTCTAACCTTCTTTCATCCCAAATAGCTTGTGTCAAGGCCTGACCACTTAAATCTAAATGGGTCAGCCCTACTCTTTCGCGTACTCTTCTTACATAGCCATTGGCAGTAGCATCGCTACCTGCCCCCCTATTATGAGCTTCTGCAGCCATTAACAGCACATCTGCAAAACGAATTTTCTTATGATTTATAGGGCTGGTCAGGTCATCATCTGGTAAACCTGTTTCCCCCTTTCTTTTGATGTACTTATTATTGTAATATCCCGTATGCCCACCAGCTTCAATTTGATAAGTGGTTCCTGGGTTAGCTGCTATAAATGCATCTATATCTAAAATAGAAGCATCTCTTCTTGAATCTGATGCGTCAAATGCATTAAACAAGTCTGCGGTAGGTAAGTTATAAGAGTTACCATCTCCATACACAGGGCCATCAAATAACTTTGGCGCATGGAAACCGACTGCTGCAAAACCTTCTAAGCAAACAAAGCAACCGTAGCTTCCACCTTCATTTCCAGAATACTGAATATCAAATACTGTTTCAGGTGAACCCTCATTATTTGCCAAAAAGATTTGATCAAAATTAGGGTCTAAATCATAACCAGCCGCACCCGCTCCTTCAGTAATCACCCGATCAAGAGCAGTTGCTGATTCATCAAATTTATCTTGGTATAAATAAACCTTACCAAGCAAAGCCAATGCTGCTCCTTTTGTGATCCTCCCTTTAACGGCCTGTGTCCACGGAAGAACATCTGAAGCATTGATTAAATCAGTTTCGATTTGTGCATAAACTTCTGTAGCCGCTGTTCGTCCTAGACCAGTTGCTTCATCAATCGATAACCTTCTATCAACAACCAAAGGCATATCTCCGAATGTTTTTACCAACTGAAAGTAGTAATAACCTCTTAGGAAAGATGCCTGAGCCAGAACCTCATCCTTGCCTTCAAAGTCGATTTTATCTTTATTCTCAAAGATGAAATTGGCTCTTGAAATACCCGTGTAATTGTTTCTCAAAATTGATCTTAGCTCAGTATTTACTCCATTATGAGTCATCTCATCGATCTCATGTAAACCTGGAGTATCATTTACACTGTTACCCCCCGCTATTGAATTATCTGATGCGATTTCTCCTATCCATAAATCTAAATAAGAATTTTGCATAAGATCATAAGCACCGATTAGTGCTCTTTCGTAATCTGCAGGCGTATTGAAAAAGTTCTCAGCATCCTGCGTGAATTGTGGCTCCACATCTTTTAATATTTCTTTACAAGAAAATGTAAGAGTTGCTCCGAGCAATATGATTAAAATATTTCTTTTCATTTTTTCTAAAATTTAAGATTTACACCTGCCATAAACACTCTTGCTTGTGGATATCTACCAAAGTCAACACCATTCGAAAGCACGTTAGCCCTGTTATTATCCTCATCAAAAGAAGATCCAACATCTGGATCGAAGCCTCTATACTTTGTGAGTGTAAACAGGTTGTTAGCTCCTATATAAAATCTCAAAGATGATATTTTGGCTTTTTCTGTTACACTGCTTGGTAGCGTGTACCCTATTTGAATATTTCTCATTCTAAGGTAAGAACCATCTTCGACAAAAAAGTCAGAGAAGATTGTATTGTTTGTAGCACCTGTAGTTAATCTTGGGTATTCATTGGTACTGCCTGGACCAGTCCACCTATTCTTAGCATAAGAAAGTAGGTTGGTATATGGGGATTGTCTTTCGTAATTCCTTATCACCTCTTGTCCTAGTGCTGCATAAAGATTGGCTGAAAGATCAATTCCTTTAAAGTCTAACCTTAAATTAAAACCCATTGTCAAATCAGGAATTGGTGAACCTACTTCGGTCAAATCAGAATTATCACCAAAACTGATAACACCATCACCATTTTGATCAACAAACTTCAAATCCCCAGGCTGAGCTCCTGGCTGAGAAACTGTACTAGCAGCAATCTCTTCTTGAGTCTGCCATACGCCATTTGTTTCCAATCCAACAAAATAACCAATTGGGAATCCTTTCTCGAATCTGACAGCAGGATTGCCACCGACATTAAAATTGGCTCCATTGATAAAATCTACACCTGAAGGAGTTGCTGTTACCTCATTGTTGAGGAGTGCGGCATTATAACCCACTGAAATACCTAAGCCATTATTCAGCGTAGTATTGTAAACCAATTCGAGTTCCACTCCAGAATTTCGTACATCACCACCATTGACTACTGGGGGAAAACCACCAGCTCCATAAGTTCCTATCAAACCAGAAACATCAGGCTGAAACAATAGGTCTTCGGTATTTTTAATAAAGTAATTCGCAGTAACATCAATAGCGTTTAATACGGTTAAGTCCAACCCTACATTGAATTGCTTGGTGGTCTCCCATTGCAAATCTGGATTACTGGCCTGACCAATTGCTGCACCTGTTTGAATTACATCATCAAAAACATATTCTCCTTCACCATTCAACTGTCCTCTATAACTAAATAAATTAATTTGATCGTTACCCGAAACTCCATAACTCACTCTTATCTTGGCAAAATCGATAAATGAAATATTGTTTAGAAAATCTTCATCAGAGATCAACCAAGCCGCAGATGCAGATGGGAAATAGCCAAAGCGATTATTTTCACCAAAGTTTGTACTTCCATCCCTTCTCAACACTGCGGAAAATAAATACCTTCCATTGTAGCTATACTCACCTCTTACGAACCAGCTCACTAATTTTTGTTCTGATTGAAATGATCCTGCACCATTGAAATTTACGCCTGCTGGTGATTGACTTGCAGATATGTCTGCAAAATCAAGTGAATTATTGATAGGATTAAAACCAGTTCCGTTCAAACCTTCTGATATATTCCCAATGTATGAGACACCAGCTGTCCCTTTCACAGCATGAACGTCTCCAAAAGTATGCCCGTAGTTTAGAAAAGCTTCAAAGCTGTAATCTAAGAAGGTATTTCTTTCTTCATACACATTAGCACCTCTCTCAAAACTTACTGTTCCAACATCAAACACTAATGGATCCAAGTCCTCATTAGCTGCAGAATTTGCAAATTTACCAGGACCATACCAAGTAAGCGGATTAAACGTTTTACTATCAACTAAAGCAAAACTATACCCTGATCTAGCCGTTAGTTTGAAGTCATCATTTATTTGATAGTCAATTTCTTCTTTTCCAACAAACTTATTTACCCTAGTCTCATTGTGCGTATTTTCTAATTGCGCCAACGGATTCAAAATATCGGCCTCCAACTCTAAATAGGAGAACCGATTATTTGTTCTTACCGGCTCATTAGGGTATGCATTGGTTGCGTTATATAGCACCGAACCAATACCATTTTGAGGAATTGAACTACTCAACTCATTGGTGTATAAAAGTACATTTGTAAGTTTCACTTTTGGTGCTAGTTCAGTTACGAAGTTCAGTCGACCCCCAATTCTTTCAAAAGATGCTTTTGGTCCTCCAACAATTCCTTCTTGCTTTAGGTAAGAACCTCCAATAGAGTAACTGGATTTTTCACCACCGCCAGTGACATTTAAACTATAACTCTCAATTGGAGCCGCTTCAAATACTTCATTTTGCCAATCTGTGCCTTCGCCTAAATTAACGTTACTAAACGGAGGAGCCTGCCCACCTGCCACAAATGCCTCGTTTTTTAGTATGGCATACTCAGTAGCATTCAATAAATCTAACTTCTTTGTTGTTTCTTGAATACCATAATAAGCATCAAACGAGAAGTTTGTTTTGGCATTGAACTCACCCTTTTTAGTAGTGATTAAGATTACTCCGTTCGCTGCTCTTACTCCATAAATTCCTGCGCTTGCGTCCTTTAAAACATTTACAGATTCTATATCATTTGGATTTAAAGAATTTAGCCCATCGGAGTCATATATAATCCCATCAACTAAAATCAACGGATCATTATCGCCATTGGTACTGTATCCACGAATTCTGATATTGGATCTGCCACCAGGTGCACCTGATTCTGTGGAAATATTGATACCAGCCATTTGCCCCTGTAATGCCTGATCAACGCGCACCATATTCATCTTCTCTATGCTTTCGCCATCAACTTGTGCAGTAGC
>Ga0209634_1001886_pt1 | contig 14998 bp, 16 predicted proteins | sample LinPmetageLP40_FD_184043 | JGI IMG/M metagenome (GOLD analysis project Ga0209634, IMG submission 184043) | Marine viral communities from the Pacific Ocean - LP-40 (SPAdes) (version 2) | ecosystem: Environmental > Aquatic > Marine > Oceanic | place: Pacific Ocean | collected 2010-08-26
TGTGGGTGCAAATTTTGCTAGTAATACATTTACTGCTCCAGTCACAGGGAAATATTTATTAGCGTACACTCTTTATCTTGAAGATATTGATGTAGACACTCAGTATTATCAACCTTTGTTAAACACCTCAAACAGAAGTTATTACAATGTTGTATCCCCCAATTTTTCTGCTGATTTAGAATATCTTACCCTCACTCAAGCTGTAGTAGCAGAGATGGATGCTAACGATACAGTTTCACTATCTATTACAATACCTAATAATGGCGCAGCGCAACTTGATATCTTTGGAAATGGGTCGTATCTTTCAGGCGCACTAATTTGTTAATCGGGTTGACTATCGTTGCAGCAGACTAAGGACTTTCCCTTCTTATAAATACCATAAAGGGGATTATTATGCCATCTCAGCAAATTGAGTTGAAATCTGATATTGCAAACTTGTTTAAGGACTTGGAAGAAATCGCAAGTTCTACTCAAGTTGTTGCACCTCACGTTCCCAAAATAGAATCAGCAGATATTACAGAACTTTTTAGTGGGTTGAATGAAGCCCATGAAGAAGCAAAGATTGAAGTTGAATTAAGATTGTCTATAGAAGAAAAAGAGAAACTAGAAGCTTTCTCTAATCTTGTCGAAACCTTTGATACTGTTATCAAAGAAGAACCAGAACCCCAAGAAGAAATAGTAGAGGTAGTTGATGAGAGTGCAAAACTAGAAGCACTTGAACAGTTATTCTCTGAACTAATAGAACCAGAACCAGTAGTGGAGATGGTTGAAGAATCTGAAGATATTGTTGTTGAGGCAATATCTGAAGAACCTACAATCGTAGAAAAGAAAGCAGACCTTGTAGACAAGGCAATTGCACATCTTGACGTTATGCAAGAGAAGACTGAAATCAAAGAAGAAGTCAGTCAGATTGCAACTCTAAGAAAAGAGTTTGATAACTTTAGATCACTTATTGCACAACAAGTTGCATCATCACAAATGTCTGGTGCTGGTAGTGGTGAAGTTAGACTTGAGTTTCTAGATGATGTTAATAGAGATTCCGTAAAGGTTGATGGTAGATTTTTACAGTACAATGCAACCTCTAAAAAAATAGATGGTGGTGATTTCCAATCACTGGCATCAAACATAATACCATCTGCTGATAATACTTTTGATTTAGGTTCTGCGTCAAAACAATGGAGAAACTTATTTCTAGGTGGTTCTACATTAGTTGTTGAAGGTGCATCTCTTGCTGCTGATGAATTAACAGTTCTTGATGGTGTAAGTGCTGGTACAATAACAGCCAGTAAAGTTGCTATACCAGATTCAAATAAAGATATATCTGGTTTTAGAAATTTAACAATCACTGGTCAATTATCTGCTGCAACATTAGATATATCTGGTAATGTTGATATTGACGGCACTCTTGAGGCTGACGCAATAACCGTCAATGGTGCAACACTTTCTGAAACAATTGCAGACACAATTGGCGCAATGGTTTCGGGTAATACTGAAAGTGGTATTACAGTGACTTATGATGACAATGATAATACACTAGATTTTTCTGTAGTTATTCCAGTTTTAGATGAAGATGATTTAGCAAGTGACAGCGCCACACAGGCGGCATCACAACAATCAATCAAATCATACGTTGATGCAGCAGAAACAAGAACAAGAGCATTTGCAATTGCAATTGGTGCTGGACTTTAGTTATTGACTAAATAGTAGATAAAGGATAAAAAAAACATGGCTATTCCAACAAGTAAATCTACATTCAAAGAATACTGTCTGAGAAGTCTTGGTAAAGGTGTAATTGACATTAATATTAGTGATGACCAAGCAGATGATAGGATTGATGAGGCACTTCAGTATTTTGCACAATATCATTATGATGGTATTGAAAAGGTGTATTTGAAACATAAAATTACACAGGCGGATGTAGACAGAGCTGCGAGTAATGATACCACAACCGCAACAGATTCTATAGACAGTTCTATAACAGCAACATTTAGTGAAGGTAAAGGTTTTATTCCTATGCCATCAGCAGTGGTTTCTGTTATTCAGATATTTCCATTTGATGATGTAGCAACAAATAATATGTTTGATATAAGATATCAACTAAGACTGAATGACTTGTATGATTTTAGTTCTACTTCAGTTATGCATTATCAAATGACAATGGAACACTTAGACTTTTTGTCACATATTCTTGTGGGTGAAAAACCTATTCGTTTTAATCAACACCAAAATCGTTTGTACATAGACATGGATTTTGCAAATGACATTGACGTTGACCAGTTTATTATTATCGAATGTTATCGTAAGATAGACCCAGCAAGTTATTCAGACATATTTGATGACATCTATTTAAAAAGATATGCAACGGCCTTGATTAAAAGACAGTGGGGTGCAAACCTTTCAAAGTTTAGTGGTGTCGCAATGTTAGGTGGTGTTACTATGAATGGTGAAACTATCTACTCACAAGCACAAGAAGAACTAGAAAAACTAGAAGAACAAATTCAGTTATCATTTGAAACTCCAATTGATTACATGGTGGGATAAGTAAATGGCAGTTAACAGTGCATTTCATACAAGCAATTTACATTCTCTCGCAACCGAAAGAAACTTGTATCAAGATTTAATCAAAGAGGCAATTCAGATATACGGACATGATGTATATTATGTCAATCGTACTACTGTTGCTATTGATACTATTCTAGGTGAAGACGCACTGTCAAAATTTAATAACGCACAACCAATCGAAATGTATGTAGAAGATGCAGAAGGTTTTGGTGGTGACAAAGAAATTATATCACAGTTTGGTTTAGAAAATCGTAATGAAATTACCTTTGTAGTTTCTAAAGAACGCTTTCAAGAACTAGATAGTCAAGTTACTCTTGAAGATGGAACGGATACCACAGGTGGTGCTATTCTTTTAGAGACAGGTACAGTAGAGACTTCTACTCTATCCACACTTGGAGATAGTCATTATATACTCTTAGATACGACTAGAACTGATGCCGACAGACCATTAGAAGGTGACTTGGTTTATCATCCTGTTCTTGAAAAAATATTTGAGATTAATTTTGTAGATCACGATGAACCATTCTATCAACTAGATAACAATCCTGTTTACAAATTACGTTGTAAACAATTTGAGTATAGTTCTGAAGCACTTGATACTGGTATTGATACAATTGATGCAATTGAAGGTTCTCTAAGTCAAGATACCAGACAGTATCAGATTACACTTGAAAACGAAGTTGGTTCTGTATTACTTGAGAACGCAGCCGATACTGGTTACGACTCATATATAATTACTGAAGATTATGTATTAGGTGATATGGATACAGACAAAACAGCCCAAAATGAATTATTCGATGAACTAGACGATACTGTACTAGACTTCTCTGAATCAAATCCATTTGGTGACGCAGGAGCATTATAATGTTAGGACAACAATTTTACCACGAAACAGTAAGAAACGTGATAGTGGCGTTTGGAACTATGTTTAACAATATCCAAATTGTTCGTAAGGACAATAGTGGAACAGTTACACAGACAATGAAGGTGCCTCTTGCATACGGCCCAAAACAAAAGTTTTTGACTCGTTTAGATCAAGACCCATCTTTGTCTGCAGCAACTGCAATCACATTACCAAGACTTGGTTTTGAGATTGGTGCATTGACATATGACTCTGCTCGTAAGTTAAATCGTGTTCAGAAGTTTAAGAAAGTCAAATCTTCTAGTTCAAATGCGAACAAACTCGACACACAGTATATGCCAGTTCCCTATAACATGGATATTACTTTATACGCAATGGCAAAAAATTCGGATGATGCTTTACAGATTGTAGAACAAATTCTACCATTTTTTCAACCAGACTACACACTGACACTTAATGATATGGCAGATATGGGTATCAAACGAGATGTTCCTATTATTCTAAATGATGTAGGATATGAAGATAATTATCAAGGTGACTTTGAAAGTCGCAGAGCGATTATTTACACACTTGCGTTTACTACTAAGTTCTATCTCTATGGGCCGGTTACATCTACTAGTGTTATTAAAACTGTACAGGTTGACCAATATACTGATTTACCAGCGGTTACTCCAACAAGAGAACAGAGGTATACCGTTACACCTAATCCAAATAGTTCTGATGCAGATGATGATTTTGGTTTTAGTGAAACAGCTTCATTCTTCCAAGATGCAAAGAACTATGATTCAGAAAGTGGTACAGACGTTAGGAAAGGTTGATTATGAAAGAGTCGATGGATTCCATAGATAAGGCTCTAGGTATTTTTGAACTAGACCCTGTGGAAAAAGCAATCAAGGAACATAGTATCTCTATTCCCAAACCTACACGGTTGTCGCGTCCTGTGGACACTGAGGGGGATACAGACAGTGATTATCAGTACCAAAGAGAAAACCTTTATAATCTGATTGAGCGTGGACAAGATGCAATTGACGGTATTCTGGAACTTGCAAAAGAAGGTGAACACCCACGAGCATATGAAGTTGCACTTAATGGTATAAAACAGGTTGCAGATGTTACAGATAAACTCATTGACCTACAAGATAAAATGAAAAAATTAAAAGAAGTGCCTGGCAGTAATGCACCAAAGAATGTAACTAATGCGTTGTTTGTTGGTTCTACAGCAGAACTACAAAAAATGTTAAAAGGTAAATCTGATGAGTGAAACCTATCTAGGTAATCCTAATCTTAAAAAAGCAAATGTACAACAAGAGTGGACTAAAAAAGAACTTATAGAATATCAGAGGTGTATGGAAGACCCTCTGTATTTTATACAGAATTATGTAAAAATTGTTTCTCTGGATGAAGGCCTTGTGCCATTTAAGATGTACGACTTTCAAAAAGAAATGGTCGGTACATTTCATAACAATCGTTTTACTATTTGTAAGTTGCCTAGACAGACAGGTAAATCTACAACAATGGTGTCGTATCTGTTACATTATGCGTTATTTAATCCTAGTGTTAACATTGCAATCCTTGCAAACAAAGCTGCAACTGCAAGAGACTTGTTAGGAAGATTGCAACTTGCATACGAACATTTACCACAGTGGTTACAACAAGGAGTAATGTCTTGGAACAAAGGTTCTCTTGAATTAGAAAACGGTTCTAAGATACTTGCATCATCTACTTCTGCATCTGCTGTTCGTGGTGGTTCTTATAACATCATTTTCCTAGATGAGTTTGCGTTTGTTCCATCTAATGTTGCAGAGTCGTTCTTTAGTTCAGTTTATCCTACAATTACTTCTGGTAAAACAACAAAGGTTATGATTGTTTCTACACCACATGGTATGAATATGTTCTATAAGTTATGGACAGACGCAGAAGAAGGACGAAATGATTACATTCCAATAGAAGTACATTGGAGCGAAGTACCAGGCCGTGATGAGGCATGGAAAAAAGAAACTATTAAAAACACAAGTGAACAACAGTTTAATACAGAATTTGAGTGTGAGTTTCTTGGTTCTATTGATACTCTTATCTCACCATCTAAATTACGAACACTTGCGTATAAGACACCTGTGCAATCTAACGCTGGACTTGATGTATATGTAACACCTAAACCAGAACACACATATCTACTGACTGCTGATGTATCTAGGGGTGTATCTAATGACTACTCCGCATTTGTAGTGTTTGATGTTACAGAAGTTCCTTATCGAATGGTTGCAAAGTTTAGAGACAATGAAATTAAACCACTACTGTTTCCACAAAAAATACATCAAGTCGCAACTGCATATAATACTGCATTTGTTTTAATTGAGGTAAATGATATTGGAGAACAAGTTGCAAACGCAATGCAGTTTGATATGGAGTATGATAATCTTATCATGGCATCTATGCGTGGTCGTGCTGGTCAAGTTCTTGGTGGTGGTTTTTCTGGTGGTAGAGCTCAGTTAGGTGTGCGAACTACCAAGGCAGTTAAGAAGATTGGTTGTTCTAATCTAAAACAATTACTAGAGGATGATAAACTTCTCGTAGAAGATTTTGATACAATCAACGAACTATCTACATTTATTGTAAAGGGTTCATCACATGAGGCAGATGATGGATGTCACGATGATATGGTTGCGTGTTTGTTTATCTTTGCATGGGTGACAGACCAGACATACTTTAAAGAACTTACTAATAATGATATCAGAGAAAGAATGTATGCAGAAAACCAAGATCAACTAGAACAAGACATGGCCCCATTTGGTTTTGTTATTAATGGTCTAGAGGATGATAATATTGGAACTGCTATTGATGAGTATGGTACAAGATGGAGTCCGATAGTTAGACAATATGATTCGGATTGGTAATGCGAAGAGGCAATAAGGAGAGAATAGATTGGGTTGACATAGAATCTCCATGTGTCAAAATATGTAAACTTATAGATAATGTATGTGTTGGTTGTTTAAGAACCAGTGAAGAAATAACTCAATGGGCTTCGATGACCCATGAAGAAAGAAGTGTAATAATTAAAGAAATTCAATCAAATCGTTGTCCAACTTAATCCAACAGTTAGAACATACCACTTTACAATTATTCATTAGTTTGTGAACTTCTTTTCTACTTTCGTCATTAACACCTACACGTTTTGCCTGTTTACGAATTTCTGCATCATGTGGATATAGTTTAAGACATACAGTTTCACTCTCACCACAATGAATACAAGATTCATCTCCAAGGTGATTGTTTAACCATGCAACACGTTTTTGGTAGTTCCTACGAGCCACCTTTTTGATAGTGTCTTTGTATTTTTCATAATGTTCGTTTGTCATACTATTATTTATAAGTTTTGAGTCATATAAAACAGAGTTTTTAGAAACTTCATTTTTATAAATATAAGGAAATAAAGAGAGTACTCTAAAATTAAGGAGCAAAAATCATGTCATTTTTAGTTTCGCCTGGCGTTCATGTCAGAGAAGTAGATTTAACAAATGTCGTGCCCGCAGTTGCAACATCAATTGGTGCAATCGCTGGTGCGTTTCAAAAAGGCCCAGTATCTTCTGTAACAACAATTGGTTCAGAAGAGCAACTGGTACAAATATTCGGTAAACCAAATTCAAGTAACTTTGAAACATTTTTTACCGCTGCAAACTTTTTACAGTATGCAGATAATTTAAAAGTGGTAAGAGCTGCTTCTGGTATTTTAAACGCTGGTGCAAACTCTGGTATCCTCATTCGTGACGATGACCATTACCAAGCATCTTTTGATGGTGGTGAAGGTTCTCATGGAGAGTGGGCTGCAAGAACTGCTGGAACTTGGGGTAACTCAATCGGTGTTCAGATTTGTCCAAGTGCAACTGCATACGAACAAGTTTTAGGTGGAAGTCTTCTAACAGTTGGTGAAGATGCTGTTGGTGCAACCACAATTAAAGTCGATGACGTAGACGCAGCTGGTTCAGCATTTAATGTTGGTGACCTGATTTCATTCTTCTCAGATTCTGCTGGTGCAACACCAGTTGATGAATTTAATGAGTATGAAGTAACTGCAATCGACACATCTGATAACGATTTAACAATAAGATTAAAAGATGATCCAAATGGTGCTGGACTACAGAATGTTATTCCAGACAACTCATACATCAAAAGACGTTGGGCATTTTATGACTTGTTTGATGGTGCGCCAGGCACATCTGATTGGGCAACTGCAAACAGTCGTGGTTCTGGTGATGAACTTCATGTTGTTGTTTATGACACAACTGGTGATATCACAGGATTTGACAATGACGTTGCTGGACAAAGAACTTCTTCAGTAATTGAAAGATTTGCAAATATGTCAAAGAACCCTAATGCAAAAACTGCACAAGGTTCTAACAACTATTATTCAGATGTTATCTTTGCTCAATCACAGTTTATTTACTGGACAGATCACATTTCTGCTGGTTCTAATTGGGGTACAGACACAACAACTGCATATACTTCAGTTGTTCCAGTAACAATTGATAATCTAACTGGTGGAACAGATGACTATGCAACAACTAATGGTGAGATTGCACTTGCATATGACAAGTTTGCAGACACAGAATCATTAGATATTAATCTAGTGTTAGGTGGTTCTTCAAGTATTGTTGCTGATACAGCTGCAAACATGGACACTCATGTAACAATGATTACTGCACTCTGCGAAACTCGTAGAGATTGTGTAGGATTTGTTTCTCCATATCGTGCCGCAACAGTTGGAGTATCACTTTCATCTACTGCAAACGCAAACGTGATTGCTGGATTTGATTTGTGTCCTTCTTCATCTTACATGGTGTTCGATAGTGGTTACAAGTATATGTACGATAAGTACAGTGATGTATATCGCATGGTGCCTTTGAATGGTGATACTGCTGGTCTTTGTGCTTTCACTGACCAAGTTGCAGATTCGTTCTTCTCCCCTGCTGGTTTCAACAGAGGAAATGTTCGTGGTGCAGTAAAACTTTCACACAACCCAAATCAACAAGAACGTGATGATTTGTATCGTGCAAGAGTAAATCCTGTTGTCAACTTCCCAGGCCAAGGTGTGGTTCTGTTTGGTGATAAGACTGCTCTTACAAAACCAAGTGCATTTGACCGTATCAATGTAAGACGTTTGTTCTTGCTTCTTGAAAAGGCAATTGCAACTGCTGCTAAGTTCCAACTCTTTGAGTTCAATGATGAGTTCACAAGAGCACAATTTAGAAACTTGGTAGAACCATTCTTGAGAGATATCCAAGGTCGTAGAGGTATTTCAGACTTTAGTGTTAAAGCAGACGGTACGAATAATACTGGTGAAGTCATTGATCGTAATGAGTTTGTTGCTGACATCTTTGTTAAACCTGCTAGGTCTATCAACTTCATTTCACTTAACTTTATCGCTGTTCGCTCAGGGGTATCATTTACTGAGGTAGGAGGCTAATCATGGGAAACATAGATGACTTTAAAGCAAATCTAATTGGGGGTGGTGCAAGAGCCAACCAATTTAGGGTTACATTGACACCCCCATCAGGGATTGCGATTGGACTTGATGTTCGTAGAACTTCATTTCTTGTAACTGCAACAAACTTGCCTGCATCTAACTTGACTGAAATTCCAGTACCGTTTAGAGGTAGAAACATTTATATTACTGGTGACCGACCAGCTCCTGAGCCATGGGAAGTAACAGTATATAATGACACAGACTTTATGATTAGAAACGCAATGGAATTGTGGCAGAATGGTATAAACAGTTATGTTGATAACACTGGTCTAATTTCACCTTCTGATTATCAGACTGATTTGACTGTAGAACAACTGGACAGAGATGATACAGTTCTAAAGAGTTATATTTTTAGAAATGCATTTCCAACAACAGTAGGTCAGATTGATTTAAGTTCTGGTGAGGCAACTGAAATTGAAACCTTCCCGATTACATGGAGATATCAGCACTTTGAGCCTTCAGGCGTTAGTTTCTAAACCTACTAAATAGTACACACAGTAGGAGAATAACATATTATGGCTGAACTTTTTGGTTTTAAATTTGAACGTGCAAAAGACACTGGCTCTCAAGAGAAGTTTACTGAACCTAGTTCAGAAGACGGAACTCTTGAGGTCGCTGGTGGCGGGTTCTATGCACAACTATTAGACACTGATGGTAGAGAACGAACAGAACATGATCTGATTCGTAGATATCGTGATATAGCCCAACAACCAGAGTGCGATAGTGCAATCGAAGATATTATTAATGAATCGATTGTTGCAAATGAACGTGACCAAGCAGTTGCAGTGGTTCTCGACAGACTCGATTATCCTAAAAAAATTAAAGACCGTATCAGAGAAGAATTTGATACTGTTCTAGAACTTATGAATTTTGATACAAAAGGACACGACATATTCAGACGTTGGTATGTCGATGGTCGTATTTTTTACCATAAAGTTATTGACCAAAAAAATCCTAAAAAGGGTATTCAAGAACTACGGTACATTGAACCCAAAAAAATTCGTAAGGTTAAAGAAATAAGCAAAGAACCAAAAAAGAGTACAACTAGTGTAGAACTTATTAAATCCGTTAACGAATATTTTCTTTACAATGATAAGGGATTAAAAACAGGAGCTACTGAGGGTATCAAGATTGCTCCTGATAGCATCACATATTGTCCTTCTGGATTGATTGACCAAAACAAAGGTCATGTACTTTCATACCTACATAAGGCAATCAAACCTGTAAATCAACTTAGAATGATTGAGGATGCACTTGTTATCTATCGTATATCAAGAGCTCCAGAAAGACGTATCTTCTATATTGATGTGGGTAACTTACCTAAAATTAAAGCAGAACAGTACCTAAAAGATGTTATGAATAGATATCGTAACAAGTTGGTGTATGATGCATCTACTGGTGAAATCAGAGATGACAGAAATCATATGTCAATGTTGGAAGACTTCTGGTTGCCTCGTAGAGAAGGTGGTCGTGGTACAGAGATTACTACTTTACCAGGCGGGTCTAACCTTGGTGAGATTGATGATATTGAATACTTTAAGAAGAAACTATATCGTTCTTTAAATGTTCCTATCTCTCGTCTAGAAGCAGAGGCTGGTTTTAGTCTTGGTCGTTCTACAGAAATTACCAGAGATGAATTGAAGTTTACTAAATTTGTGCAAAGACTACGAAAAAAGTTTACTCCTATATTCACTGATATTTTAAAAACACAACTTATTCTTAAAGGTGTGATTACTTTAGAAGATTGGAAAAAAATTAATCAACACATTCAGTATGACTTCCTACAGGATGGTCACTTTGCAGAACTGAAAAAAGCAGAGTTGATGGAAGACCGAATCAATGCATTAGGTAGTATCGAATCTTATATTGGTACATTCTTCAGTAAAGAGTGGGTACAAAAAAATGTTCTTAACCTTAATGATGCAGAGATTGAAGATATGCAGACACAAATGAATAAAGAAGCTGGTCTTGACCCTGATGAGGGTGGAGTTGATATACCACAGAATACTGATGGTATTACAAGATACCCATCTATGGATGGCGCACCAATACCAGCAGATGACTTAGGTAAATATGATGGTGAGACACCACCAGAAGATAATGGAGAAAAATAATGAGTGCAGAAGATTTTGTAAGCGCATTAAGCGATAAGAATATGATGGGTGCAGAAGATGCATTTAAAAATGCAATGTCATCAAAAGTTGGTGACGCACTAGAAGACAAACGAAAAGAAGTTGCTGGTTCTTTTGTAAGGAATCACATCCCAGAAGTAGAGGAAGATGAAGCAGTTTAACGAGTTATATACTTCTCTACCAGAGAAGGACGAGCATAAAAAATCTAAGGAGTACAAGAAATTGTCTCCTAAGATGAAGGATGCTGTTGACGATATTTTTGCAAAAATGGATGCTAAACCTTCAGATTTCCTAAATACTTTTGAAAAAACTATTAATCAAGTATCTAAAAAACATAAAGTGCCAGAGAAGCAACTTATGGGATATTTTGAAAAAGAAATGTTATCATTTTAAGGAGTTAAATAATGTCATTCGTAACGACAACATTGAGAGATACAGTAGTTACCGCTGCAAAACAAGGTGGTATGGTGACAATTAAAGCAGTCTTTGATAATGATACTGCAACAAACCTTATTCTAAATGGAGATGGATTAGACGGATTTGCGAATGGAGCAAAGTTAGACCTGTTAAGAGCATGGTGGTCATTTACCCAAGGTACTGCCGCTGGTAATACTGGTGATTGTATCATTGAGTTTAAAGGTGCATCATCTGATGTTGTTGCATTACATCTTGCTGGTACTGGACACTATGATGGTTCTGCCGGTGCAATTAAAGCTGCTGCAACAAACACCACTGCAACATCCTCTGATATTACTGGACAAACCAGAGGAACTTCTGGATTTGTAATTCTTGAATTTAGAAAAGATGAAGCATATACTGCATAAAGGATAGGATCATGTCTACTATACATTTAAAACTGATATCAGAACATATCGAACAAAGTACTGATTATCTTATCGAAGAAGCAGAAAACGGTAAGAAGAATTATAAGATTAAAGGTATCTTCATGCAAGCCGATATCAAGAACCGTAATGGTCGTGTATATCCTATGGAAATACTTCAAAAAGAAGTCAATAGATATAATAAAGAATACGTTAATGAAAAACGTGCATTTGGTGAATTGGGTCATCCAGAAGGCCCAACAGTTAATCTTGAGAGAGCATCTCATATGATTACATCGTTGACACCAGATGGAAAGAATTTTGTTGGTGAAGCCAAAATACTTGGAACACCAATGGGAGAAATTGTAAAGAACTTGATGGACGATGGCGCTAAACTTGGCGTATCTTCACGAGGCATGGGTAGTTTAGACCAGAAGAATGGCGCTAACGTAGTGAGAAACGACTTTTACCTTGCAACTGCTGCTGATATTGTAGCAGACCCAAGTGCTCCTAACGCATTTGTTGAGGGTATTATGGAAGGTAAAGAGTGGGTCTGGAATAACGGTTTAATTAAAGAAGCCGATATTGCGGATATGAAAGAAAACATTGAAGAAAATGTACGACAGAATAATACAAAAGCACACGCTTTGGAGTTCGCAAAGTTTCTTCAAAAGTTATAAATTATAAATAAACGTAACAATATTGTAAAGGAGTAATCCCCATGGCAAATGAATTAGATAAAACCATTGAGGAATTAGAAGCAGAGGTACTTAATGAGCTTGAAGAAGCCAATGGTGCGGATGCTCCTAAGAAATCAGCTGGTGCTGCCGATAAGATGGACTCTATTCCAGGCGAAGTCGAAGATACTGGCTCACCTGTAGTAGACCCAAATCAAAAAGACTCCCCTGCTAAGAAAGTCGCTGCAAAGGCGAAAGAAGTAGGTGGAGATGCACAACAAAAGGGTGAAGGTTCACCTGACAAGATGGATACAGGTAATGATGGCATGAAGAAGGTTGCAAAACCTCTTGCTGCTGGATACGAAGCAGAAGGTGAAGAAGACCTTTCCGAAATGGACAAGAAAGAAATGATGGACAAGACGGAAACAATGAAAACCAAAAAAGATGCTATCAATGCTATGTATAATGCTGTTGAAATGATGCAAAAAATGCCTGCTTCTGAAACCAAAGAAATGGCAAAGGCAATCACTGCAATGATGAACCCATCTTCAAAAGAAGAAAGTGCTGAAGAAAAGGTCAAGAAAGAGTCAGTCGAAAATCGTCTGAATACTATTGACGTTAGTGAGCACGTTGACGCTTTGATGAATGGCGAAGGTGATCTTTCCGAAGAATTTAAACGTAAAGCTGCAACAGTGTTTGAAGCTGCCGTTAAATCAAAAGTACGTTCAGAAGTAGAACGTATGGAAGACGACTACCAAACAGAACTGGAAGAAAATATTACCGCAACAAAGGGTGAGTTGACTGAAAAAGTTGACACATACATGAACTATGTTGTTGAAGAATGGATGAAAGAGAATGAGTTGGCCATCGAAAGAGGGTTGAAAGGCGAAATCGCTGAAGACTTTATCTCAGGTTTGAAACAATTGTTTGAAGACCATTATGTTGATGTTCCAGATGAAAAATATGATGTGCTTGAAGCACAATCAGAAAAGATTTCAGAACTAGAAGGTAAGATTAACGAGATGATGGAAAGTACCATTGAACTCAAGTCTGCAAATGCCGAACTAGTTAAGGAACAGGTAATGACAGAAGTTTCTTCTGACCTTGCCGAGACAGAAATTGAAAAGTTTAAGTCACTGATTGAAGATGTAGATTACTCAGATGAGGAATCTTATCGGGAGAAACTTGCTACTCTGAAGGAAAGTTACTTCCCTTCAAATGCAACTTTGTCAGAAGCGACTGAAACTATTGATGATGTAGACACTGGCACCGCACAGGACGTTGATACTACTGGTTCAATGGCTGCTTACATGGCTGCTATTGGTCGTAATGCTACGAGTGCAAAATAAACAATTTTATAAATAGTAGAAAATAAAAGGAGAAACAAATGTTTCAGACAGAACATCTACAAGAAAAGTGGCAGCCAGTCCTTCAGCACCCTGACCTCCCAGAGATTCAGGACAGCTATAAGCGGGCGGTCACTACACTCATCTTGGAAAACCAAGAGAAGGCACTAAAGGAAGACAAGAACTTCCTCGCAGAAACAGCTCCAACATCATTTGTTGGTGGTAATGCTGCACTTGACACATGGGATCCGATTTTGATTTCATTGGTCAGACGCTCAATGCCAAACCTGATTGCATATGACATTTGTGGTGTGCAGCCAATGACTGGCCCAACTGGTCTGATCTTTGCAATGCGGGCTCGTTTTGCATCAATGGACGGTGCAGAAGCACTTGCCGATGAAGCAATGCCTGGTAATGCAGATGCATCTAACCAAAACGCTGCCGGTACTATCGGTGGTGGAGATGTCGGTGCTACCGAAACTAACCCTGCTGTTCTTAACGACAGTCCTGCTGGAACTTATACTTCTGCAACAGGTATGACTACTGTACAGGGTGAGGCACTTGGTGACTCAGGAACTAACGCTTTCGGTGAAATGGCGTTCTCAATCGAAAAGCACACTGTTACTGCTGTAACACGCGCTCTTAAAGCTGAGTACACTATGGAACTTGCACAAGACCTTAAAGCAATTCACGGTCTTGACGCAGAAACAGAACTTGCTAACATTCTGTCTTCTGAAATTCTTGCAGAAATCAACCGTGAGGTTGTTCGTAACATTTACGTTTCTGCTGTTAAAGGTGCAGCGACTAACACAACAACTGCTGGTATCTTTGATTTGGACACCGACTCAAATGGTCGTTGGTCAGTAGAGAAGTTCAAAGGTCTTATGTTCGCAATTGAGAGAGATGCCAACGCTATCGGTCAACAGACTCGCCGTGGTAAAGGTAACATGATCCTCTGTTCAGCTGATGTTGCTTCTGCACTTCAGATGGCAGGTGTTCTTGATTACACTCCTGCTCTTAATAACAACTTGAATGTTGACGATACTTCAACAACATTTGCTGGTATTATGAACGGAC
>Ga0209634_1001889_pt1 | contig 14992 bp, 14 predicted proteins | sample LinPmetageLP40_FD_184043 | JGI IMG/M metagenome (GOLD analysis project Ga0209634, IMG submission 184043) | Marine viral communities from the Pacific Ocean - LP-40 (SPAdes) (version 2) | ecosystem: Environmental > Aquatic > Marine > Oceanic | place: Pacific Ocean | collected 2010-08-26
GCTAGAACAAAAGCTCTAACACCTTTAAAATCAGGACGTTCTAACTGACTACCAGAAATTGTTACTTTAGTAAATCCACCAGCAGCAACAGATGCTGATTTTTCTGAATCATAATCTAGATCTGACCATGAAGCTGTAGCTACAGTTACATATCCTGAAGCTGAGCGTTGGTTAATTGAATAACCAAATCTACCAGCACCATAAAGACCACCTGATGGGTCAGCACCACCCGCAGGGTTAGTGTTACCATACATTGAAGATGTTGCTGCATAAGCATCACCTGCAGGGCCATAATTAAGCTCTTTTTCTTGTCCATATTGGAAATCAAGGAAAAATACAAGACCTGAAGGTAGGTTCATTGGTTGAACAGACATGAATTCTTTAGTTGATAAAGATCCAAATACTTTTCTTACCAATGGAAGCGCTACACCAGCCCATTGTTCACCTTGTCCAACTTGGAACGTACCACCACCTTGATTGGTAGAGGAAGCTTCAGTTACAAGCTGTTTAGCTTGACTTTCAAGGAGCATAGCCATATTGTTTTTATCGATTTCGTTTCCGATACCTTCTAACAATCCGGTTTTACCCCATTTTGATGCCATTTTAGCGGCATCACTCTGTAGGTTTTTGTAACCTTTTGCAGAGTTTTCGAGTAATGAATTAATTGTTGACATTGTTTTTTTTGTTTTTTTTGTCGTTTTTAAATTATTTAATACCTGCCAATTTTTGCATTCTAGCGAACACTTCGTTAGATTCAACAATTGGTTTTTTAGTTGTTGGTATTGTTGTCGTTTTAGAAGCTCTACCTAAGTTTTCTTTAATAGTAGACTTTTTAACTTTTAGGCCTTCGCTTAAAGTTTCGTATACTAATTTAGTTTCCTTAACGGTATTTGCTTTATCAAACGAGCTCAATACTTTTACTTTTTGACTTTCATTCAAGTTTTTAGACTTGAAAATTTTGTTTGTGTAAAGAAGTTTTGCATTTAACAAGTTAGTTGAATTTGTTGTCTTAACAGCTTCGTTTAAGTCAGATTTTAAAGATTTAATTTCAGCTTTAGCTTCATAAAGTTCTTCTTCTAACGCTTTTTGTTTTCTTCGAAGATCTCTTTCTTTTTGCTTTGTATCAAATTCTTTCTTTGCACCACCTATTGCAGTTGCAGCTCCAATACCTGCTGCTGCTGCGGCTCCAGCAACTACTTTACCTGCTGCTGTCATAACACCTGGTGCTACTACAGAGGCGATATTTGCTGATGCTATTACTTGTGGGAGGAATACCATTCCTACTATTGCGGCTGCTGCTAGTAATGAAATACCAAGAATTTTAGCTATTCTAGCTACTTTTTTATTTTTTGCTAGTTGTTTCATTTCGGAGTTAATTAAGTCCTGAGCTATTTCTTTAGATTCTTTAAGCCCATCTTCATCTCCTTCATGTAACATAAGAGCTTCTTCTAAGTTTTTCTTTATTTTAGCAATATCAGAATCTGTAACAACTGCTTCAATTTCATCTTTTGAAGGGAGGTCTTCTGGTGATATTTTACCAGATTCTATAGCTGCTGCAAATTTCTTAGCTGCGGCTTCAACCTCTTTTTCATTTCCATCAAAGATAGTATCTTCTTCTGTTAACATTTCTTCTTCAATCTCTTTTAACAATTCTGCTAAATCGACTTCTTCATCATCAGACATTTCCATTTCTTCACCTTCTTCTTTATCTTCAACATCTCCACCTTCAAGTTCGCCAGAAGCGACCATGTCAGATATTACGTCTTCGATCATTTTTTTAAGGTCTTCATCAGTCATGTCCTCAAGATCAAGTGGTTCACCTTCTTCACCTTCAGATTCTTCATCATCCATTTCGGATTCGTCTTCATCTTCTGCTTCGTTAAGTGTTTCATCCACTTTTTCACCTTTTTCTTCTTCTTCTAATTCAGCTAATAGTTCTTCTAGATCCATTTCTAATGCCATGTCTTCGTCATACATAGCTTCTTTCATTTTGGAATCGTCTTCTTCGTATTTCATTTCTTCTTCCATTTTAGAATCCTCTTCATACTTCATTTCTTCTTCCATTTTAGAATCCTCTTCATACTTCATTTCTTCTTCCATGCTGTCTGCTTTATCCATTTCTTGGATTTTTTTAGACATCATTTCTTTTAAACGAGGTGTGAAGGCTTCTTCTAGAGCTGTTTTAGCGTTTGCTATTGCCATTTCTTTTACGGCTTTAGCATCTGCGATTGCTTCTTTAAGCAAATCTCTGTTTGTTGCCATTTTTCCTAAATTTTATTTTTGTTGGGAAAGTACGTTTATTTAAAAAACGTAATAGAATAATTAATTGTGATACCACATAGAATCGTGGCATATTCTCATATACATATATGAGGAGGAATTAAAGTCGCACTACATTACAGGGCATGTACCCTTAGCGCAAAGTATTTCGGTAATGATTGAATTTGTACGAGCGTACTTATTTAAGAATGTTGTTCTTGATTCATTAAGAGCACCATTTTTCATCCATGAGTCTGGGTTAGATGGGTTGGATACTAGATCCCATGTAAGTAATTCAAAGTCATCTTGTACTTCCATTACCTCACCCATTTGTTTTAGTGAACCCATTCCACGTGAAGAAATACCTATAATTAAACCATTTCTAACTAAAGCTCCTGCTATACGACCTGATTCTGTTCCAAGTGGGCCTTCATCACAAAATATTTCTACTTTACCTATTATTTCATTACCTTCCCATCTAAGTTCTTTAATAGCATGGGATGCATTTTTTAGGTTTATTACTTGAGAATCAGGGTGGTCTAATTCACCACAAGTTTCAGTTGATTTTTGCTCAATTTTCTTTTGGAAGTTTGATAATTCACGTTCCCATAACTCTTTTTTATAATATCTACCATTACCATTTTTAACCTCAACTGTGGCTAAAACACCTTCAACGAAGATATTTCCACCTCTGTTTAATCCTTCTACAAGTCGGATAGGACTTGGTTTAAATTGTCTAGTTTCTATTAAGAGTTCTTTACTCATGTTAATTAGTTATTTTTTAATTACACGTATCGGTATCCGTAAGTGTTATTTTCTTCAAGGGAATCGTCTTCTTCAAGAGAATCTATACTTGTTTTTAAATCTTCAATTTCAGGCTTTAAATTTCCAATTGTTGTTTCTAATTCTTTAGCGTCTTCAGCAGATTTAGTAAATTCTTCAAGTGGTTCGTCTTCATCAATCATTTCTTTTTTCTTTGGAGCAGATTTAGTTTTTTTAGCAAGTACTTTTTCGATTTTGAATTTAGCTTTTTCTAAAGTTTTAATTTCTTTTTCAAATTGTTTAACTTTTTTCTTATCAGTTAAAGCTTTTATATCTTCATCTTCATCAAGTTTTGCAAGACGTAATTTTCTTTTATCTATTAAATCGGTAATTTTTTCAAGTTTAGAATCAAGTACTTCATATTCTGCTTCTTTGTTAATTTGGGCAAGTTCTTTTTCTATGCTTTCTTTAATTACTTTTCGAATCTTAGATTCAGGTAAAGTATCAGGTTTATATGGTGGAAGATCAATCATTACACCATTATCAACTATTTTTAGTGAATACCCTTCAGGGAACATTATTTCATGATAAGGTCTTATTTCTCCTTTAACAGGAATATTTGATAACTTATCATAAGCAAACTTTTTAAGAAGTGCTCTAATAGCAGGCCAATCTTTTTCTGTAAAGTTATCTTGGATTTTTTGAAGAGTAGCTTTAGCTACATTTTGAGCTCTTGTAGATCTACCCCTTGTTACACCTTTTAAAGCTACATAAAATAAATCAGATATGTAAATGGCAGCTTCTCCATCTCTAGAAAATACCTTAATATGTGGTATTTGTGTTGATTCATCATAAGCAGGGGCATTAGGGCCTGGGTTGCTTAGATTAAGTTTACTAATAAGTGAGTCAGGTAAAAGATAGTTTGTAGGTATAAATCTTCGACCTCCACCTCCACTTACAGGGTTAATTTGAAGAATTTCTTCTAATTCTTCATTAATCATAGAACGAATTGCTTCACGGATTTGGGCTTCTCCAAGGGAAATTTGTTTCATTGTTGTGGTAAATTGTTCTTTACCACCTTTATACCCCCATTTATCTTCTAATCTAAAAACTACATAGTCTTTATCAATTTCACCAGATCCTATTAATTTTACTATTTCCCTCATGTTTTCATCTGTCTTATCTTTTCCATAAGCATCAATGATATCAGTTTTTTGCTGGGGGGTATATTGTTTTTCGTTAATTGGTTCTTCATCTAATTCTAACCTACCACCTCTAAGAGCATCTTCTTCATTTTCTTCTCTTTCTTTTTCTTGTCTAAATTCTTCGTCTTCTTCAGGTGTTGTAGGGCGAGCTTGGCCAGTATATGGAATAGACATTTTTTTCTCTTCCTTTAAATCACCATATCCAGAAGATTTATATTTACCCTTAGGTTCTTTTGGCTCACCTAAACCAGGTGCATCTAAAGTGTATCCTAAATCTTTTACACCAAATTGACCTTTTTCAGTGTAGTATATAGGATTTTTTTCAAGATTTTTAACTACAATGGCTTTTAATTGTTCCATTGTTTTATCTTCATTTTTAGGATCCTTCATTTCAGTGTAGTATCCCTTCATGATTTGATCAAAAATTAAATTATCAGGATTTTTTTTATCTTCATAATCAAAATTCTTTTCAGCATCTTCTTCTACTTGTTTTGAAGGTTTTTTAAGTTCGGCTTTTTCATCTTCTTCTTTTTTCTTTTTAGCTTCAGCTAAAAAGTTTTCAAATGCTACTTCATATGATTCTTTTTTAGAAGGTTCAAGTTGGTTAATTGGTTCTAAACCAATAACATTTTCGTTAATAAGATTTTTTGTTTTAAGTACATTTGCTACCTCTGTAAATGTAGCAGCGTTACGAATTAAGCCCGGAAACTGTTGTTTAGCTTCCTTAATAAAGACATCTTTATGGCCTTTACCTTCTTTAATTAACAAATACTGGTCTTGTAATGTTTTTTTCATTTTATTTTTCTGTTAGTAGTTCTTTTACTTCTTTTAAATAATTTAATACAATTTCTATAGGTTGAGTAATGTCGTATGAACCAGCATTCCCTCCATAGAGTTCAATTGTATCATTTTTAGCGTTTGAAATTAATGGTGATATGTCATTCATTAATTCTTCAATTTTATCTAACCCAGCTAAACGTTTCTTTTGAAATTCATTCATTTCATTTAACTGTTCTTCTTCCCATAACTTTTTAATGTCATAAGATTTAGGTTTTATTTTAGGAACATTTTTAAATCCTAATTTATAATAATAAATATTTTTAGCCCCTTTAGCATTTTTATTCTTATTAAAAACAGTTGGAGTAGCATAGTTAGCCCCTTGTCCTGGGGTAAAAGAAGCGCCACCTTGGTTAGTAGCGGACATTTCTTTTAATTTTTTTCTTACTATTTCTTTAATTCTATCCATTAGCTGCTTCTAATTCATTTACTAAATCACAATATTGTAATAAATCAACTAAATCTTTATCTTTAAGTTTATAATTTTTAGATGGAACTTTAATTAAAGAAACAACTTCATTAATTTTAATTTTAGTAACTTTATTTTTAGTATTCTTATTTAAATCTACTAATTCTATTTTAATTTCATTTATTTTATCTATATAAAACTTTTTTAAACGAGGAGCATTATCAATTGAATTAATGTATTCTTTAAGAATTAATTTTTGTTTTGATGCTAAATCATCATATTTACCATTAAATTTTTCCATTAAAATTTTATAAGTAAGAAGTTTAGTATCTTTATCAGATTTATTTACTTCATCCATTACCTCATCTCTAACTTTACTTTCTTTAATAGAAGCAACAGTTAAATGTTCTAAAATAGTAATTTTATTCTGGATTAATTGTTCTGGGTTAGAGGTAAAAGAGTTATTTAATTCTAATAAAGTATAAAATGCAGCAAAAGGTTTATAATTAGGGAGTTTATGATTAAAAAAATGTGTTAAATCATAATGTTTTTTAATTTCATTAATAAGGTTGTACTTTTGTCTTTTAATAGCTCCCCTATTTAAAGACTTTGATGATTCAGTTAAAGTAGAAATTGTAATAGAAGCTTTAGCTTCAGTTAACGATGTTCTTTTTAAAAGTGATTCATATAATTTATACTCTCTTCCTAATTCAGACTTTACAAAATATTTTTGTAGTATATCTTTAGCAGGTGAGGAATTATTATCTAAAGTATCAGTAGTAATTTGGCGTACCAATAATTCAAATAATATACCCGTATTTTTGTACTTTGAATGTTTAACTTGCATTCTTAATAAGTTTGTTTATTTATAAATATATAAAAGTTTGCTATTCATGTATTTGATCTTCATCTAATAATTTATTTCCTTTAATTTCTTTTTCAAATATAAGTTGTTTTTTCTGATTTTTAATATCATTAAACATTTTAGCATTTTTATTATATTTGTTTTTTGTTTCAAGAGCTAATGGGGATCCACCTTTATATGTAGGTTTTACTGAATCAGATTCATCATTATCATTCTTATTTCCATCTTTTCCTAATCTATCTTTACCAAAAGCGTTATCTTGAGTGTTAATATTTGAAACTTTTTCTTTAGGTCTACCTAATGGTTCTTTATCTTCATCATATCCTTCAGGTACTTCTCCATTATCATATCGGTTTCTACCGTATAATGAAGCTAGATCATGTGGTGTACCGTATGATTTACCAGTTTCAAGCGGATCATTACCTTCATTTTCTATCTGGTTGATTCTAAATGCACGTTTAGCATCTTGAGCAATTAAATTTCTATATTCATCATATTCATCTTCACTAAGGTGAAAAATATGTTCATATACAAAATCAGATGGCATTAACTTATTATCTATTATAGAATTAGCTAGTTCAACTTTTTCTTTCATTAATGCTACTCTTTCTTGATCATATATAATTGAAGGGGTAGTTAAATTAAGTTCAAAATTTACTAGTGCATCATCCTTATAACCTTGTGTATATAAATGCACTAAAGCTATTTTAGTAAGTTCAGAAACCATAATTCTTTGAAGACGTTCAATTGTACGAGCAAATCTAATATCTTCTGCTGCTAGTGTAGCTTTACCAGTTAGGTCTTTTTCATAACCCATAAATGCTTTGGGTACTTTAAGAGCAGCAAACAGTTTATCTCTTAAATACTCAACATCTTGAATCCCATCCCATTGTAACCCTGATAAGTTTTCTATTTTAGTAGATTGATCATTACCCCTGACAGGGAGGTAAAAATCTTCCATTAAATTTTGCATGTTATATTTTAAATTATAATCACCTGTTTGTTGATCAATATAAGGGGTACGTTTCATTTTTGATATTGTTTTCTGCATAAAGTTTTCTACTTCAGCAGGTGCAATATTTCCAACATTAATATAAAACATACGTTTTTCAGGTGCTCTAACAATTCTATGGATTAACATAGAATCTTCCATCATTGTATATTGTTTAAATAATTTACGGGCAGGTTCAAGATATGATCTACCATAAGGTAAGAAGTTAGTGTCCGAAAGTAACCTAAAATGGGCAATTTCATAGTTATCAAAATATATAGCTTTAGCATTTGCATTTTCATAATCTGAAGTGGGTACATTATACATTCCATAACTTGATGGGGATGAAATGCCTTCTGCTTCAAATCTAAATCTTGTAGATGCTGGGTGTTCAGAGTCATATCCATCTTGTCTTTCCATATGGAAAGCGTTGTATGGGATAACGTTATAAACACCAAATTGTTCAGAAATTTCTAGTTTTAAGAAAAAATCTCCATACTTACACATATTTCTAATCCAAGGCCATAAATTAAATTCTACATTTAACACATCATAAAATAAATTGTATAATATTTTTTGAACATCTTCATCAGAACTTTTAATTTGGAGAACCTCTCCCATATCATTTTTAAGGGTAGATTCATCAGCTATAATATCTAAGGCCGAAGCAACAATAGCATCAGTATCCATTGAATCATATTCAGAATATAATTGGGGGCGCAGCATTTGATAATTAAAACTGCTTTGAAACCCATAAATAGAGGTATTTGAATTTGTATAAATTCTATTAAATCTATCTACAATAGAGTTTGTTTCAAATTCACCTGAAAGTTGGATTTTATTAATATCCATGACTTTAAGGTTATTGCCTCCATCATTTCTAATAATTACATCTGTAGAAAATAATCTTTTTAGTCTTCCAAATAATTTAGTATCTGCCATTTTTTTTTATTTTATAGTAGCCAAGAAATATCTTCTTCACCATTTGAGTAAGGGTTATCTATTTTATAAGGATTTTTTAAAGCATTATCACTTGAATAACCCCCAGCATATGGGGAATTATTACTACTAATATTGTTAAGTATACTTTTAGACATATCCATTCCTTGTTGTCTTAATTTAAATGCTGTTTCTCTTAAATAACAACCTATTGAAAATGCCATAACTAAATCATCATTATATCCTGTTTGGGCTTCAGCTCTACCATTTCTCCATATAAATACTTTCATTTCCTCTAACAGTCGAATAGAACGAAATATAACTCCTTTATCTCGTACTGCTTCCTGGAATTTTCCGATTGATATAGGTCTAGTATTTGAAGCCATTGTAAATCCTGGTGTCATTTTACTATGGTCTAAATAGGGATCAAAATAATTATCTACAGACATACCACCACCTTTAGGTGAATGATACAAATTCTGGTAGCCTCTATCAAGGATTGTTTGAATAGTTGACCAACCTATACTTGAGTTTTCAGGGGCAAGTAAGGCATTATTGTATTCTGTTGCTAAACTAACTAATAAATTACCAAAATCTTTTGTACCTATTTGACCTTTATATTCAGCAACCTGAGTAAAAGTTTCAACATCAAATACATGAAGTGTAGAGTTATCTTTTCCATCACCACGAGCAACATCTGCTGTAATTAAATAGTTTTTTGAGTAGTCAGCTGGTTCCCATATCCATAGGTTTTTATCTATTCCTCTTTTTTCTAGTGGTTCTTTAATGTATTCCTTTTCATAGTAATCTATATTTTCAGGATAAAAAACAGTATCACCAGAGGTAGAAAAATCACAATCACATTCTTGTGCTGCCATTCTAATACCTAAATCGGCATCTTGTTGGTTTCTCCAAGCTTGGTCTCTTTCAGGATGTACTTCCCAAGGTAAACGTATTGGTAAAAAGCTATTGTCACCCATTTCAGCTGAGACCCATGTTTTATGGAACCAATTTCCAGTACCATAAGGTGTAGATAATGAAATACATCCACCTCCAGTTGCTAGAGTTTGTTGTGCTGAGGCCCATATTTCACCTATATTATTAATAAATGCAGCTTCATCAATTATTAATAATGAAACTGCTTCTGATCTACCAGCATCAGAGCTTGCTGAGGTAGCTTTAATTTGAGAGCCATTTCTTAATCTAAGGGTTAATTTGTTGTCTTCTGATGGTTTTTGTTTTTCTTTAAGCCATGAAGGTAAGTTATCATACATAAACTTAACCTTTGTTACCATGTTTTTAGCTGTTTCCTGTTTAGTAGCTATGCATAATATGTTTTTATCTTGATTAAACAGCATCATCCATAATGAGTATCCTGCTGTTAAAGTAGATATACCTAATTGTCTAGATTTTAAAACAATTGAATATGAATTTTCTTGAAATAAAGTTAATACCTTATCTTGGAATGGGTATAGGTTAAATTGAATTCTACCGCGTTTAGGATGTTGTATATAGCAGTATTTACGCATAAAATATGCTGGTGATGCAGCGCATTTTACATATTCTTCTCTTATTTTCTTTTTAAGATTTTGGTCCATTTTTATTTTAATGCTATTAATACAATTAAAGGGGTTAAGATAGCTAAAAAACCTCCACCTAAAAATTTAAGACCTTTTTTTAATCGATTGTTTACTTTTTGTAGTTTGCTAACATCTTTTTCTAATCCTTTAACAATTAAAACATTTTGATCATTTATTTGAATATGATTTTCAATTTGAAGAATATAATTATAATCTTTATTTGTAAAATCTTTTATAACACTATCCTGCCTAATAGATTTTTTATTTAAATTTAAAATTAATTGATTTGTTTGATTAAGTTCAGCTATTGCAGAATCTCCTTTAGTTAAATCGACTGCTATTCTTTTAGCAACACCATAATCAAAACAAATTCTATTGGTATCTTTTTGTGAAAAAGTTATCAAGCTGAGTAGGAGTATAGGTAGTAATATTTTTAATTTTTTTACCATAATGTTCTTTTACTTTTACTATTTCTATGTTTGTACTGTCAATTTGTTTATTTAGGATAACAATCTTATTTTGTTGATATACAATAGACCTGTTTAATTCTAGTTGTGTACCTTCTAATTTTATTATGACATTATTTAAACTATCTATTTTTTGTTTTGGTTCAGTATAATCTCCAACTTTAACAGGTGATACTACTGTAACAATAGTAAAATATAATAAAAGTATAAAAACGGTTGCACATATTAAAACATGCCATAACTTTAATTTAACCTCTTTATTCATAAAAAAACTTTTTATATTTGTTTTTCTAATTCTTTTTTCTTTCTGGTTAGATCTTTAAGTTGATTTTTTAAATCTTCTTTTTCTTCTCCTTCAGCTTTATTGAATTTTTTAGCTAAAGCTTTCATCTTACTTTCAACATCAATCATTTGATCTTTTAAATCGCTTAAACTATCACCACTAGAATTTGAAGCTGTTGCTGGTTCTGCTTTTGGTTCAGAAGTTTTTTCTGCTTTTTTAGTTGCACCCCCACCTACTGCCCTTTCAATTGCTTTTAAAGTTTGTGGGAATCCTAAAGTATATGTGTATCCTTTTGCTTTTAGTTTTTCTAATCTTTCTACCGTTTTAGCATCTACACCTTTTTGGCTGATTAGATCATCAATTTTCTTTACTGCATCTTTTGGAAGATCTTCACCACCATATATTTTTCCTTGATCTTCTATAGCATCTGCTATAGAATTTAAAGCAGCTTTATAATCTTTTCCAATTTGAGAATCAGCCGCTATTTCTAAAGTTTCTCCATCTGAAAGTTTTTGTTTGATATCTTTATCAGCTTGTCTATTTTTATCTGAGTTTACTTTAGTGATTAATTTAGCTAAATCATCATTAGTTAAATTTGGATATTCTGCTTTTAGTATATCTACAGCACCTTTAATGGTATCTTGAAGTGGTACTTCATCTCTTTCTCCAGGACTTACTGCTATGTCAGAGGGTTTTGAAATATCAAGAGGGCCATCTGGGAATGGTACTTCATTAATTGCTGAAGATATTTCTTCGCGTATAATTTCAAGTAGGCGAGTTTTTTTCATTTTGTATATTTTTATTTACTTATAAATATTAATGGAATATTGTTTGTTTAATTTTTTCTATTCTTTCCTCAGTAGAACCCGATATTTCTGTGTATTTAGGATGTTTACCTAGTTTATCTTTAATTATATCTTTAATTGTTAAATCAATTTCTTTTCGATATTCTTTATCTATTGTTCTAACTCCATTATCCTTTAACTCTACACCTTTAGGAGAAACATAAAATAAATAATCATAGTCATTAATTAAATTTTTAGCTAATGTTTCAAATTGTTTCCCTATAGTCCAAGAAATTGATTTAGCAGATTTAGTAAATGCTATAACATCTACTATAGTTCTATCTGTTATGATATTTTCTTGTAATAATTCAGAAGATCGCTCTGCTAAAAATATTAATTGACCTTTAATTGTAGAGTCAGTATTTAAAGGAATACCTAAATCTCTTAAGTATTCACTACGTTCAGTAGCAAACTTATAATCTTTAAATTCAGGTAATTCTTTTAACGCATTAACTAACGTTGTTTTACCCACACTCATTGTACCACAAAACCCTATTTTCATAATTTTACTTAATTAATATTTACCACTAATGTAAATATACAAAACCTCTGGTATTCTTACACATTCTTTTTTATTATTATTTGAGTCAATACAATCAATTGTTTTTAGATTCCTTACTACATCCTTAATATTTCTTGGTGCATTTGTAGTAACATTAATTATATACTGCTTAGAGTATAATTTGTTTGAATCATAAAAAGATTCATTTAATAGGTCTATTAATTTAGTCATTTTATAATAAATATTCAGCAACATAAGTACCTTGTGCTCCTGAAACTGTTATACCTCTTGCACTTAAAGCATCACCCACGAAGTGTACATTAGGATAGTCATTTAAACTAAGGTTACCATAATCTACTAATGGTTCAGGTGACAAATATTTTACCTCAGGCATGTAAATACCCCAATCATCTCCAAGTGTAGGGAATACTATACCCATTTCTGTAATAAAATCTTCTATATATTGGGCATTTTCTCCTAATGCATCAAATAACGGTTCCATATTATCTACTTTAACACATTTGACAGAGTCACCTTCAGATGTTTTAGATGGTGTTCTATTGCTTGGTGAATAATATGTACCTACATCATCAATTTGTAATTTTTTAACTGCTTCTCTTGCCCAATCAAATGGTTTATCTATACCTTGTATTTCCATTAATATACCAAAATTAGTCATATCATTTCGATATGCTTCATCTTTTTTAGCATGTCCATTATAACTTACATCGCCATAAGTGTGTTCCGCAGCAACATAAGCGGCGTTATTGTTTGTACAAAATGAACGTAGTGATACACCTTTATCTTCAAACTTTTTATATAATTTAAAATCATAACTAATATCTATTAATTTTTGGAAATGTTTTTGTGGTGCCTCAAATCGAACACCTATTTGAACTGGTTTAGGTTCAGTTGCTAAACTATATTGTTCCGCTAAGTGTTTACCAAAATCGATTCCTGATTTACCTACACCAAATATAAGTTTATCATATTTGTTATCAAAATCTCCATAAGGTCTTTTATCAGTAAATATTTCTTGAGTATTAAAATCAATTCGAGTAACTTTAGTTTCCCAAATAAAATTAACACCTTTACTAACTAAATAATCATACCAATTTTTACCTATTTCATGTAAATAATCTGTTCCAACATGCCATACTGGGAATAATCTTAATCCAAAATATGGTTTAATAAAATCTGGTTCTGATTGAGGATCAGAGCATTGTACTTCCTCTGGTTTAGGGTGGAATCGTTTAAAGTTAGTTATAACTTGATCAAATAGCTCCATTGCTTTATCTTCACCACAATATTTTGATAAGTGACCTCCAATTGAGGTGTGATAAGTTAGTTTTCCATCACTCCAACCACCTGCTCCTAAAAAACCTGTCATTACTTCTTCAGGTTTACGTTCATAAGGTGATTTACCCATATCAACTATGGTGATTTTATTACCAGGATATCCATTATCTACTAATTTAGTTGCAGCATTAACACCTGCTACACCTGCTCCTACAATTACTATTTTGTTCATCTATAAATTTTACGTATTAAATATAATAAAAAGAGTGACCTAATCCAAAGATTAGGCCACAGCTCTAAAAGTTTTTTATGTTTAAATTCGACTGGCTATGAATCAGTCTATATGTTAGTCTAGATTAGGTCTTCTGTTTTTTTCTTTATCCATATCAATCATTGCTTTAATAGCATCTTGATTTGATTTAGATGATGGGTCTATTTGTTTTTCCATTTTTACAAATTCTTGTATTTTAAAATTAAGTTCCATTGCTGTTTTATTATCTAAAAGATTTAATGCTTTAGATAAAGCTAATGGAGCATTAGTCATCCTTTCATCATTAAATAACATATTTACAATGCCTCTAACATCAGATGATTTTCCAGCTCCAAGTCCTCTTCTATCAGTCAATCCTTCTTTAAAGTCATCTTGTTTACGAACTTTTTCTTTTGCTTGAGTATAGTTAAGATTAACAATATCGTCTTTGCTAGATTTTAATTTAATAATAAAACCATCATCAGAAATAACAGTATGTCTTCCTCCCATATACATAACAATATCACCATTTTTAAACATATTTTCACTTAAAATACGTTTAATTTCTTCTTTAATAGTTTGTTTTAATTTATTTTCTGTCATAGGGGCCATTTTTTCTTTTTCATGTTTAGTAACTATAGATTCAAATTCATCTTGAGTATCTTGGTCACCCGTTTTCATCCAATCTAAAAACTCTTCATATTTTTTAAATCCAAGTTTTGGTAAAAGTTCTTCTTTATCTTGGTAAACTTTTCTAAGAAGATCCCAAACTCCATAAGAGGAGAATTTCATTTCATTTGTTTTTTCCATAATTATTTTGTAGTATATGTAATAACATAAGTTGATTTTCCAGATGTAACAGTTAGTGTATTGTTGGTAAACTGTGCTGTGGTTGATAGAGTTTCTAGACCATTAGTTAATCTAAATGGTCCATTTGGAGATGTTTCTGCATCAGTTGCAATAAGTGTAATGGTTGTTTTTGAAGCGTATTGTAAAGTTCTTGTTCCCAACTGAACCTTGTTAGTCATTGTTACAGTTTCTCCACCATTTTCCGTTAGTTGATATGTACCAGTACTAGCTATGTGATGCGTATCAAAATTATTAATTTGAAATCTTCGAGCTTGATCTTTAGCATTTATGTTAGTCCATTGAGCTTCATTGGTAAAATCAGCAATGTGTGCCTGTAATGTTTTCGAACCTTTTGGTGGATTTGATGTAGTTGAATATTCATATCTACTTGTTGATGAATTATATTCTAACTCACCAAGAGTCGTTTCAAACTTACTAACAACTGTGCCAGATGTTGATGTTTGATTTGCTGCTACCGAAGCTGTAAATGGTTGTACAGGTGAAGTTGCCCATTGTTTTCCATCATACTCTTGTAACTTATAACCACTTAATGCAACAGGTAAATATTTTACTGAGTCTTTTAATTGGGATGATATTATTTGGAATCCAGGATTAGCCAATGTTATTTCATACACTTTACCCCCTGATGC
>Ga0209634_1001890_pt1 | contig 14983 bp, 7 predicted proteins | sample LinPmetageLP40_FD_184043 | JGI IMG/M metagenome (GOLD analysis project Ga0209634, IMG submission 184043) | Marine viral communities from the Pacific Ocean - LP-40 (SPAdes) (version 2) | ecosystem: Environmental > Aquatic > Marine > Oceanic | place: Pacific Ocean | collected 2010-08-26
ATTAATTAGTAGCTTTTAAAAAAACTATGTGATTATATTATAGATGGTGAATTAATTTTAGCCGGCTTCATCACTGGGGCCGGTTAATATTTATAATAAAAAGGAATAAAATGGCAGTAAATGTAGATATAGTTTATAAAACGGTATTACTTATTCTGAATAAAGAGCAGAGAGGTAATTTAACTCCGGATGAATTCAACAAAGTTGCTACGCAAGTACAGTTGGAAATCTTCGAGAGCTATTTTGATACTCTTAATATGCAATTGCGTAGGCCCGACAATGATACAGAATACGGTGATCGCATTAAAAATGTAGACAACAGTATAGCTGTATTTAAAACATACGGTAACGCAACTTACGTACCAACAGGCGGGTACTTTACTTTACCAACAACCTCAGGGTTGGGCACTGCGGTGCAGACACTTACAGGTGACGGGGTTGCAATATCGTTTCCTTTTACATCGATAACATCTTCGCAGTTACAAACAAGTGTGATTACAGTTACAAAAAATGGTGTAGCTACTACGGCTTTCACAATCAGTGGAGCTAACATAATATTTAACAGTATACCAGCCTTAAACGACGCTATAGTTGTTACAGCTACCTCAGAGGACTTTTACAAGTTAGGCACTGTTATATATAAAGATTCAACAGAAGCGCAGCTATCTCAGCGAAACGAGCTTTTATACCTAAACAACAATCCTTTAGTAACACCTACAAAAACATATCCTATATATTTATATGAGGATAGTAAATTATACTTATACCCGAAAACAATTACATCGGATATAAGTGTTAGCTATTTAAGAAAGCCAGTAGATGTTATATGGAACTTTACAATTCCATCTGGACAGAACTATTACCAATATAATGCCACCAACTCAGTTAACTTTGAGCTATCAAAAACAGAGCAGGCAAATATTATCTTAAAGATATTGCTTTATTCTGGTGTTGTTATAAGAGATCCTTCAATAGTAAATATAGCTGCACAACAAGTGCAACAAGAAGTTCAACGCTCAACACTATAAGATATGCCTATACCTAATGGCGGTTTAATAACCGAAACTAACGAACAATACTACGCTGGTGCACAGAGATTTATTTCAACTGGAGCCGCAACTTTTACAACTACTTTTAATACGGATTTGGTTTTTGGATCTTATGACCCGGCGAACACTAATTATACATTAAATAATTTTAAATTATACACAAGCACCGATGGTATCCCCGGAAACTACACCGAGTACACAGCAGCATATACTGTAGCTAATAATACTATAACTTTTTCAGTAGCCCCTGTTGCAGGTGTTTATGTAGCCGTACAGCTTAAAGCATTAAATGGAGGTAATTTTGGAACAGAAGATGCTTACGGAGATACTGTGCAAGAAAATTACGGAAGCTATGCTTATACATCTTTAAACGATGTTATCAATGGGTTTATAGCCACGTATGTAGGAGAGCACAAATTGATTGGGGACGTTAAACGAACAGATGTTATATTCCACGCTAAAAGAGGATTGCAGGAATTTAGCTATGATACACTGAAAAGTGTTAAGTCGCAGGAACTTACAATACCGCCAAGCCTAGGTGTTGCAATACCGCAAGATTATGTGAATTACACGGCTATATCTTATATAGACGTTTTAGGGGTTAAGCACCCAATATATCCTGCAAATAACTTAACCACCAGCCCATACGAAATTCCTGTGCAAGACAGTGCGGGCCAGCCAACCCAGGATGCGCAAGGCGACAACATTGAGGGAACTTCCATAACAAATGCCAGGTGGGCAACAGCAAATGATAGCCTTTTAAACGGTAATATTACCATGCAAGATTACTGGTCTTATGCTAATTATTTAACCGGAAATCCTCTTTACGGGCAAAGATACGGCAACGAGCCGCAATATGCTCAAAGAAACGGTTGGTTCAATATGAATGAAAGAGATGGTACAATAGCTTTTTCATCAAATTTAAAAGACAGATTAATAGTACTTGAGTATATATCAGACGGATTAGCATACGACTTGGATTCTAGGATACCTAAGATGGCCGAGGATGCATTATATGCGCACATACTATATTCTATATTAGCTGGAAGAATTAATCAACCAGAGTACGTTATACAGCGTTTAAAACGCGATAGAGCGGCTAAGTTAAGAAATGCTAAAATAAGATTATCTAACATTAAACTATCAGAGATAGTACAAGTAATGAGGGGTAAATCTAAATGGATAAAATCATAATTTAATGGCACAAGAAATTAAAAACACATTTCTAAAATCCAAGATGAATAAAGATCTTGACGATAGAATATTGCCTAACGGCGAATATAGAGATGCTGTAAATATATCAGTTGGTAGATCCGAAGACAATGACGTCGGAGCCTTAGAAAATGTAATTGGCAACGATTTAATTGTTGGAACGGATATCGGTAATGGCTTGACTATTATAGGTATTTATGCAGAAAATTCTATAGATACCTTGTTTCTGTTCTTAACGGATTATACGGACCCTAATCCCGCTAGCCCAACCAATGCCCCAGTGTCTTCAAAGCATTATATTTATTCGTATAATAGCAATAATGGTCAATACATAAGATTAGTCCAAGGTGAATTTTTAAATTTTTCAAAAACGAATAGAATAATAGGAATAAATTTGCTTGAAAATTTGCTTTTTTGGACTGACAACAGAAACCAGCCTAGGAAAATAAATATAATGCTAGCCGCTTCCGCCGGACTTTCTACAACAGCAGGGTCTACTAATTATTACACCCAAGAGCATCAAATATCTATTGCTAAGTACAACCCGTATCAGGCTATACAACTATACAATAGAGCCGATTTGCAGGTTATGTCAGGAGCGACCACAACATCTTTTGAAATAGACGGTCACAGAAGAGCTGAATTGATTAACCTTATAGGAGCGACAGTTGTTTGTCCTGAAACCACCCCTTCTACGCAGGGTTCAGACTACGTGAAAGTTGTTAGCATATCGAACTCTTTTACTCCTCCTAATAAAACTACAATAACAGTTTCCCCCGCAATGCAAGCGGCTCCGGCCCCGAATGATTTTGTTTCTATTATCGGGTCTACCATGAGCAACAAAAACAGCGATAGCACGTGGCCTGGAGATCCAGATTATTTAGAAGACAAATTTGTAAGGTTTAGCTATAGGTTTAAGTTCGATGATAACGAATATTCATTGATGGCTCCCTTTACGCAAATAGCGTACATACCAAAACAGAACGGATTTTTTGTTTATGGAGACGAAGATGCTGCTTATAGATCCACTATTGTGGACTTTATGGAAAATCAAGTTCAAGATGTAGGCTTGGTAATACCGTTACCTACATCAGCTAACAGGCTTATAAGAGATTACAAAATTACTGAATTAGAAATACTGTTTAGGGAAAGTGACGGAATAGCTGCTAAAGTTTTAACTACAATAGATTCAGGTACAATATCTGGGGAAAGCGGCACTGACAACACGTATACATACGAATATCAATCTAGAAAACCATACAGAACTCTTCCTGAAGCGCAAACAGTAAGAGTATACGATAAAGTTCCTGTCAGAGCTTTTTCTCAAGAAGTAGCTGGAAATAGAATAATATATGGCAATTACGCGGACAAACACACGCCTCCTTCATCTATAGACTACAACTGCAGAATAGAAAAAAAGTTATCTACAGGTGCTTTTAACAATTGGATAGAATACCCAAATCATTCCGTTAAAAGAAATAGAAATTACCAAGTAGGTTTTGTTTTGTCTGATAAATTTGGCAGGAAATCTCCTGTTTTACTATCTTCTGTTGATGCAGGTATTGAAGAAAATGGCCTTTTTTACGCCGGCTCTACTATATATTCGCCTTATGACACACAAAGCACTGACACCAATGTTGCTACGTGGTTTGGTGATGCCATCCAGGTGTTAGTAAATCAACCAATAGAGTCCGAAATAAACTTATCTGCGGGAACACCGGGACTTTATGCTTTGAAAAACCAGTACTCTCCTAATACAGGCGAAGGTTTTGCAATTACAGACGGCTTTACATCCGCTGGCGTATCGCCAATAACAAACACTACGTGGACATTTACTCTGGACGTAGCTAATTACCCTAACAATGCTAATGTCCCGCAAGTAGGAAATTCATTAAGAGGGACTTACGAAGACTTCGTTAAAGTTACAAATGTAGTAGGGCCCAGTGCCACGAACGAATATACCGTTACCACAACTGGAAGGGTAAGCGATGTTTATTTGAGAGAAATAGACCTACCGGCTAACACCCCTGATTTAAAATTTGCATATATTATAAACGATTTAGGGTGGTACAGTTATCAAATTGTGGTTAAACAAACTGAGCAAGATTATTATAATGTATATTTACCAGGTATATTAAACGGCTATCCAGGGCAAGATATAGAAGGCATTACAAATGGACCTTTCCCCGGTGACGAGCTAAATCTAACTGCTCACACAGTGCTTTTTAATGATAATATAAATAAAGTGCCTAGGGATTTATCAGAAGTAGGGGATCAAGATAGGCAATTTAGAAGCTCGGTAGAGCTTTACGGTAGAGTTACCAACCTAATGCGTACTACATTAGCCAATGTTACGCCGGAACCGGGCAACGCTCAATATTATCCTAGACTAGATTATACTGGTAAAAATGCAATAAAGCATACTGCAACTACTATCGCCACAGCTAAGGAATTAGACATGGGGTATACAGAACTTTCAGGATCTTCAGGACCTGATGAAGGAGGAGCAGGCGGTAGGTTGGTATTTTATCAAATAGATAGTAATCCTTTAATAGCTAGAATAGCTACAAACGAGAAGTCTATTGGGTGGGATGCGGAAAGAGACCCTAACCCAGCGTCAGTACTCGGCGGCTACAATTGGAACATGCAACCATTCTTAGCTATATACGAAACAAGCCCCGTGGAATCTTTAATTGATATTTACTGGGAAACCTCGTCAGAGGGCTTGATAGTTGATTTAAACGCAGCCGTTGCTTCAAGCAATACAGGGGTAACAGGATTTCAAAACCTTACATGGGATTTTAAAGAAGATATTACCCCAAACACATCTGTTACAGGCTGGTTTACGCCTATTGATAACCAAGGCTTACCATTTACAACAAGAACGCGAGGCCAACTTATATCTGTTACAAACGGACTCAATGCCACTTCAGAAGCCTTTGAATTAGAAGAAGGAGCTGTTGGAACCGCAAATGAGGGTAAATTTAGAATAAACTACATTGGCGAAGGTGTTGTTTTTGTGCAAGGAAGTAATATTACGGAGGTTTATTCTTTTTTAATAGAATGCACGACTGACGATGGAACTGGGATTGTAAGTGAAATACCTTTAAATGGAGTGCCAGGCGGCTTTGGAGCTTTATTGAATTTACAACCCCAGTTTGCTCAGGTAGCTAGTATAATTAGTACTCCCACTACAAGAGTATTAATAAGCAAAGCCACTTGGGAAGCGACTAACTTTTTTAACGGAAGTAGCGTGCCATTTCAAAGTGATTCAACTGGATTAACAAAGAAAAGTCAATTAGAATTTTCTTTTGCAGAGCACACAGGTTCTACCCCAATACCTGATAATTGGGAAATGAATCCTATAACCGGCGAGCTTACTCAAAGACATAATTTAGGGGGCCCAGATAATTTTACAGGAAATCCCTTAGGAATATATAGAATAAAAGTAACATTAACAGATGCTAATGGAGACGCAACAGCTCCTACTAATGATCCTAACGGCTACACACCTTTAGCTGCAACGCAGTTTATATACATAAGATTAGACCCTTCAAAAGTAAATGAGGGAGCCAAAACTCCAATGACACCAACTGATTATTGTGTTTTAACGCCCTCACCAATAACAGGAGCGCCCACGGTAAGACCAGACGGTGTTTTTGGTCAATATGAGCCAACCAACTCCGTCTCTTGTGTTTATTACATAAGTGACAATAACCTAAATCCGGGAGGTAATGCCGACGGAAGTGCGTTTTTTAACGGCAAAGGTATGGGGGATGCCCCAATCAATAGTAATAACTATTTTTATAAAATTGGTACGGAAAATCATAAAAGCGGAACAATATCTTTTACAGTAAATACTTTTTCGCCTTACAATGGATATGATTACCCTGGAGCAGGTGCAGATGGCCCGGAAAGTCTTAATATTTTTAAACCGCCGCTTGTTTCGTATTTTTACAGACAACCTACGGCTAATAACCTAACCCCTTTGTGGAAACCTTTATTTAGATCAGCAGAATTAAACCAGGTTGGACATAACGATTATGACCCGGGTGAAAAGCAAATTGCATCACCAGGCTATAGCGTGACAGAACAAAACGATTCGCCTTATCCTAGAGCAAATTATAGAAGCGGAATAAATTTTCCTTATAACACGCCGCCTTACCAAGATTTTACTTTAGCAGATAGAACTATTAGCGATAGAGGTCCAAACCCTGTATGGCTGCAAGCTGTAAGAGCGTTTAATTTTGATAGTATTTATAATCCGCAATTTGCAGTCGGCGCAGGCCCCACTGGAATTGAATATGCTATTTTGTGCGAAAATCAGGTGCAAATTAGGCCAAATCAAATAACTAATAATATTGTTAGATCATGGGTTATAGCTGACGACTTAAATTATCCCCAATGTGCCCCTTGGCAAGGCGTGAATGCAGTTACTGCAAATGGAGGAGCTGGAAGTTTATTTGAATATAAAAGATCCCCGGGCAATAGTAATAGTTTAGATTATGCTAATACATCTATTGACGTCTGGTCAAGGAGCCCCTATGGAGATTACAATAATGAATTATACACCGACGCAACAAGCTATATAGCTTTTATTCCTAATGCAGGAGAAGAATACATTAATACCCGCATAAATAGAACTATAGGGGGAGTGCCTAATGCGCTTGCTTCCTGGACCGACTTGCCTTTAAATGGTTACGATGGCCAAGGGCCTGCAGCTGTAAATGAAGCCCTGCAATTTGTTACAGGATTTAATGGAGGCAATTTTGGAAATGGAAAGAAAATATTGAATACATCCCTTAATTCTGGTGTTGGAGCTAAAAGAGTAAAATCCGGAGAAAGCGCTATACAAAACTCAGGTACGCTTAGAATATCTAAAAACTAAAATTAATGGCAGCACTAATAGAATTAAAATACTTTAATACCTTTTGGTTAAAAAAAATCAAGAAGATTACAGATGTTACGCCGGGATACATCGCGCAGGTTAACAATTTTGATCCAGCGACTAGAATAATTCTTATGAACTCTTCGGCTGCAGAAAATCAGATGAATGTAGGGCAAGAGGTTACAATTAAATGGCAAATTTCGGGGACTCCGGTTACGTATAAAACCCACATAGTCGAAAGAATTGATACACCATCATTTGGATTTAGGTTTAGACTTGCGGAAGATCCGCCTTCACCTTTGGTCCCGTCATTACCTCAACAAGCTAATGTAGGTAAAATTATTAATTTTGATAACATACCCCAAGGCTACTCTAGTAGTGCTTCAGATGCTGATGATGATTGGCTTATTGAAGAATCACGAATAAGAGGGGGATATAACAACACTTCCGTTGATTACGGGGTAAAAGCTTACTTAGTAGAGGATGAGCCTGCGCAGTTACATAGACTTAGCTCACTTATACACTCAGGTATATTTAACTCAAGAACAGGGATTAACCAAACTAATCAGTTTTCAGTAGGGGAAGATATAACAAGAACAATAGATCCAGCTAATGGCTCAATACAAAAATTATACGCTGAAGACACCAACTTAGTTATATTTCAAGAAAATAAAGTAAGTAAATCTTTAATAGACAAGGACGCAATATACTCAGCTGAAGGAAACGCTAGCGTTACTAGTCGTAATCTGGTTATAGGACAAAATGTAGCTTTTGCTGGAGAATATGGCATAAGCACAGACCCTGAGTCTTTTGCGGTTAATGGGTATAGAAAGTACTTTACAGATAGAGATCAAAACGTTGTTTGTAGATTATCAATGGACGGTATTACCGCTATATCTAATTATGGCATGACGGACTTTTTTAGAGATAAATTATCTACAGCAACAAGTAATATAATAGGTGGGTGGGATGCACATAATAAACAATATGTATTAACAATACCACAGCCCGAAGTAACTGTAGGACTTGAAAACTACGAAACATTAGCTTTTGATGAAACAGTGAAAGGATGGGTTAGCCTTTTCACTTATAAGCCTAATCAGATAATAAGTTTAAATAACAATTATTTCACAGCCAACGCGGGTAAACTTTACAAGCATTATACATTAGCACCAAATACAGAGGCTAGGGGGGTATTTTACGGAACGCAAAAGGAATCAAGTGTAACGATCGTGTTTAACGGTGCGCCTTCTACGGTTAAAAACTTTCACACTATAAATTACGAAGGAGACACTGGATGGAGAATGACTGAGTTTAAAACTAATACTGATAATGCATTACCTATATTACAAGCATCTTTTGCAACTACATTAGCCGAAATGCAGGACTCATTATTGTTTAATAATTTTAAATTAAAAGAGGATAAGTATTACGCGGATATTACAAATAACACGTCGTCACAAAACGGGGAGGTTGTATTTGGAAGATCTTCATCGGGGGTAAAAGGATTCTTTGGAGAAGTAACTATGACCGTAAATAACTCCGTAGGCAAAAAGGAACTATTTGCAGTCAGCACAGGATTTGTTCCATCATCTTAATTAAATTAAATGCATACAGAGCTATCAACAAATTTTATAAAACAATTAGAAACACTACAGAATGTTTTAATAGAAAACAACGATCAAGAAGAAGTATACGGAGACGGTAAATCGCTGTTAAGCAATGAGCAATACCCTATTACTAATAATTTTTCAGACGGTTTGTATATGCGTCAAATGAAAATGGCTGCAGACACAATAGCCATAAGCGCAATACACCATACAAATCATTTTTGGTTTTTATTAGCAGGCAAGGTAATTGTGGAATCAGATAACGAAGTAGTGGAACATATAGCTCCGTGTTGGTCCCATTCCATTAAAGGTGCGAAAAGATTAATAAGGTGCATCGAGGATTGTGTTTGGATAAACATAATAGCGAATCCCACAGATACAAAAAACATGGAGGAAGTTGAAGAAAAATTTTTCTCTATAACATTGGAAGAATATAATAAAAAAGAAAAACTATGGCAGGACTAGTAGTAGCGGCGGGAATTGGCGCTGGCGTACAAATAATAGGCGGATTAATATCCGGCTTTGGTGCAAAGAAAGCAGAAAAAGCAGCGCAGGCAGAAAAAGATAGAATAAACAGGGCATTAAATTTGTTTGAGCAAAACAGACAAGCGGTAATAAACCCTTATGAAGACGTTACGTCATTAACAGGGCTTATTGATGACATGAGAGACGACTTGTCTAACCCCTTTGCAAACTTAGGCGTTGCCACAAGCGCTGCGGAGATCCAAATGGAACAAACAGACATTGCCTTAGCAAATACACTAGATACGTTACAATCAACAGGTGCGAGCGCTGGTGGAGCTACTGCGTTAGCGCAAGCGGCTAAAGCCAGTAAAAAAGATGTTGCTGCTAATATAGAGCAACAAGAAGCGGCAAACGAAAAGCTAAAGGCCCAAGGAGAACAGGATTTGCAAGCAAAAGAAATTCAACTTACGCAAATGGAAATGGGTGAAGAAGCTAGGGTACAAAATGCGCAAGCGGCAGGGAAGCAATTTATGTTCAGCACTCAGGAAAATAGAGATATAGCTACAATGAACAGAATGTCAGGGCAAGAAGCTCAGGCTAGACAAGATATTGCTAATGCTAACGCTGCGCAACAAGCAGCAACAGCCGGAATTATTTCAGGAGTCGGAGGAATAGTAACAGCAGGTATTGGATCCGGTGAACTAGGAATTCCAAAAAGTTGGCAATAATAAAAATAAAAAAACATGAGCTATAGTGATTACAAAATAATTGACGACAAGTCAGGGCTTATAGTGCCTAACGCAATAATGAAAACAGGAGCTGCTATTAGTCAAGCTTTTAGTACAGAGTTGAAGCGTCAAAAAAAAGAAACTGACGACCAGAATAAAATCATAATAAGCGGTCAGCAAAAAATAAGGGAGAATGGACAAAAAGCCGTTGACAGTTTTAATAAGATAGCGCTTGAAGGCGGGCCAGAGCTAGTAAGTTCTTTTAAGCAAAGCATGGCTAAACTTCAAGGCAGGCTTACTGACATTGAAATGCTACAATTTGAAAACAACTACAAAAACATAAGCGCCGGAGAAAAATTAAAGCTAGAAGAAGAACGCAGTCAAATTAGTGAGGCAATGGGTAGTTTAAATCAATCTTGGCTAAAATCAGGGGTTATAACCAAGGAAGCATTAGCGCTGCAAGAAAATGCTAATGCGGATTATGGGGTTACTAGTGTTTTTACTAGTCCTGAAGATGAAAATAGAACTAGCGCCATTATTGGAGCAGAGGACACTTCTTTTACGTACAGCGTAGGTGATGATTTTGTACCTATGATCAACTTCTCAGGCGGGCCTAATCAAGCAACAATCCTCGGGGGGGAGGGGGGAGAAGAAACGCAAGTCCCTTACGAAGAAACTTTGGCCGTGGGAACATTCAATTCAGAAAGATATGATCCTATAACAACAATACCTCAAACATTTAAGCCAGCGCAGGAAATGTTAAATGCTGCTTTAGCTGACAGCAAGGGAGTGTTTAGGGCCGACTTTTTACAAGAAGAAGTTAGAACAACTGTTCCTATAATAAAAGATAATAAACCAAATGGTACAAAAACATCTTATAGACAAAATATGGTGCCTCAAGGGATTGAAAAATTTAACGAAGCCCATAAAATGACCATGAGTCAAATTAAGTCAACTGTAGGCGATGTAACCTACAATGGTGTAATGCAACAATATGCAATAAACCCTGAAATGCAGGCAGCTTACGCAGATCCTAAACACGAAAAGCATGAAGAGGCGGTATCATTCGTAGGATTCTCAGTTGCAAAAAAGCTGGCTGCAGATCATAAACTAAACGTAGAAATAGTAGAGGGTAAGCCAGGTACTTATAACTACTATAAAGACGTAGGGGATAAAGATAATACACAAGTAACTGATAGCACTCAGTATTCGCGAAGGGTTAACAACGCAAATCAACGAATACAGCTTGCAGCTAGAAAAGCAGCGGGATTAGAGGCGGGGCCTGGAAGAAACATGGTTTTATTTTACGGGGCTACAGGATTAAGTGTTAATCAAAATTTGGGGACTAGGTCGAAGCCTAAAATAATAACTAACATCTACGAAGACTTGGCAAATAACACTGTAACTTACGAATATGGAAACCCTTATTATGGTAAAAACTTAAGCGATACTGAAAAAGAAGCTATAGACGCATTACACGTTAGAGGCGGAGGTAGTAGAGATGCCGCTATACGGATTAACGGAAACATGGTAAAGGCCTATGATTACCTCAAAAGCCAAAACTTAATAAACCTGAATTCAACAACTATAGATTTTAACGATGCAAATAGTATGACAAACGGCTTAGCAGAATTCTTATTATTAGAGCGCAGTTCAGCAGCGAATCTTTTTGCAAACAACTTTTCAATTTCAAATTAATACAAAAAATAAAATTACATGTTCAGACTTAGAATAGCAGGAAAAGTACAAAAATTCAAGAATAAAGAAGATATGGATAAGGCTTACGACCTTGCCATAAAGAACAATCAATCCGTAGAAATTGTATCAGATGATGAGGTTACAGTTAAAACAGAAGCTTTAAGGGGTGATATAAATAAAGTAGCAGAAGAAGGCTTTAGTCAGGATTTTCAACAGGCTGCGCCCAGTGCAAATGCGGAGCCAGCGAGTATAGCACAAGAAGATATGGCTTCCAACTTGGAAAATGGTTCATTGGAATCTCTTTTAGAAAACCAACCTGAGCTTGAAGAAATACCTGAATTAAAAATAGAGGAGGCGGGGATTGAAAATATGCCTACTTTTCAAATAGATGAAAAAGATACCGCCCTTTTTGAGCAAAAAAAGCCCAAAACACTTGCCGAGGTTAAAGCTATGGGTGAGAAAGGAGAATATCAAAAAGTTACGAAAGCAAAAATGCTAGAGGAAATAAAAATGGCAAATTCTCCTTTTAACGTAGTACAAGATAATACTAAAGCGCAAAAAATAGATTTACCTAAGCATGTTTCAGAAGAGTACGTGCAAAAGATTAATAACTTTGAAACTGCGGCGCGCGTTGCTTTCGGCAGTAAGAGCTTTTACCAAGAATCCGGTGTAAAAGGAAATACTATAAAAGAAAAAATGGAAAATGGCTTAGCACCTGAACTAAGGGACTACGCTAAAACAGTTTTTTATAGATCAAATCCCGAAATGTCAGCCCCCTCCAATGGGGATATGGACAACATAGTAACGTCAATGCTGCAAAAGGCGGAAAAAAAAGAAATAAAAGAACAATTTAAAGAGGGAAATAGAAAAGCTGATCTTTACAAAGACGCAGGTATATATGAAGATACTGTAGATGAGGGCACTAGGGAACACATGGCGCTATTACCCACTAAACAGCAGGTAGCCGGCGGTAACCTGAGTAAATACAGAAAACTAAAGGCTACAGCTGACAATAAGTTCGCTACTAAAAAGGCAAGAGATGAAGCTAGAAAGAAAATGATCTTACTTAGGCCTGAGCTTAATACTTCCTTCGATGCCTTAAATACGTATAAGACCGTCCGCAGAGGTCGTATATCTTATCGTGTAAAGACAACAGATTACAAAATGTTGTTTAATCCTGATACTGGAGAGAATTTAACTGCGGAAGAAGCGGCTATATCAGGCACAGAATCTATAGATTTAAGTAAGCAAACAAAGGAATTAACAGAAAAGTACAAACAAACTAGCGAGGAAAAGCTTAAGGTAAATTGGTTTAATTATGTTTTAGATAAGGCAGACTTAAGACAATCTTTAGATAGTACAAACTCTTTTAAGAAAGGTATCTCCCTGGACCTCGATATGCTTCTTGAAAAAAAAGGTTACAAGCCTGATGAAAATGGAATATTCAGAGACGTAAGAAATGAGGACGTAATGGGAATGAGAAACGTTAAGACAGGAGAGGGTACTAAATTTTGGGGAGGTGTTAGGAAACTTAACCAAGCTAACCAAGCTGCCTTAGAAATAGATAATCCAAGTAGCATAGGAAAAGATGTCGTTTATCAAGAATTTGGCTACTTGAACGACTTAGCAAAAGAAAGAATAAGGTTAGGAATTGAAGGCGAAGCATTAACTAACGGGTGGATATTAAACATAGATATGGCCTCTATGGATCTGGACGCAGGGGATTACGTGGCTAGGTTTTTTGAAACCGCAGGAGAAGCTACTTTTGGTAAAGAGTACATGGATAGTATAGGTACTACTAGAAGAAAAGAGCTAGATGCCGCGGAAGAAATGCTAATGAATGCAGGAATTGAAATAACTTCTGAGCAAAAGTTGGCTTTTGAAAGAGGATTTGGAATGCGTGTTATAGAAGGGCTAGGTAGTTTTGTGCCTGCTTTAGTTGAGTTTGGATTCCTTAATAAAGTAGCGGGAGCCGTTGGCATAAGTAGAGTTATAAAAGGCTTATTAGAATCTACTAGCCTTAGGAAAAAAGCGCTAGGGTTTTTTTATGGAGCAATGCTGGAAGAAGCAAAATTTGAAGCAGTAACAAGAGGAGAAGCTAAGACCGGGGGTGGAGCAGGATTTTACCTTGGAGGTAAGTTTGCTGCTCTTGCTAAGCTGCAAAATTACATACGACCTGCTGGAGCAAAAGTTTTAGGTGGAGCTGTTGGAGGTGTTGCTGGTGGCGAAACTGCTAAATTAGCGGAAGGATTGAGCCAGGAGCTAATGGGTGATAAGGCTTGGTCAACAAGTATGCACGAACATTTTGGGGATACTGGAGAAGCTCTGACTCAAATGTTAGTAGACGGAGTTGTTTTTGCGGCTCTTGGAGCTAAAGATTTAAAAGCCAGAGACTTCTACCGTATGAGCACGCGTAGAACCATGCGCGCTGAGTTAATAGAAGAACTTTACGAAGGCAAGTATAAGGGAAAACAAAAAATACAAAAGCAAAATATAGTTGCAGAGCTCGATGCCCAGATTAGGGAAGCTGACAAAAGCTACTCAGAGCTAGCCATAGGCGAACAAAAAGAAGTTGCCGAAGAAGCTAGAAAGGCGGTGCGCACAGGAAGGCACTCGAATGGGGAGCCTCTTACCGAGGCAGAAAAAATTGAAGCAAACAAGACCGTAAACAGATACGAGGCAAACTTAATGGCAGCACAGCGCCAGGTAACAATGATGTTTGATCGCTTGGTGGAAAGTGGCATAATGAAAGGGGATGTAAAGCTTGTTATAACAGAAGGCAGAGGGGAAATGCCAGAGGGCTTTGAAGGAGGTTTTAATAGGAAAAATAACACCTTCACTTATGATATTACAGAGTTTACTCCGGGACTACAAGCCCACGAAACATTTCATGCCTTTTTTAAAATGGCCTTTAAGAATAACCCCGAAGCCGCCGAAAAGTTTAAGAATAAAATTATAGAGACTGTAGGTAAGTCGCTTAAGGGAACAACGTTTACAATTGAAGGCAAAGAATTAGAATTCGCTGAGGCCATCGATGCATTGTACCCGAAAGCTTCAGAATTGCCTGCAGAAGAATATGTTGCAAGAGTTGTCACTTTTTTGAGAAATCCTAACTACAAACATCTTTTACTTGAACAGGGATTCTTAAAGGGATTAAAAAGAGACATATTAGGAACGTGGACCGCTATGGGATTACCTTATAAAAAGAATAGAGATCTTAGGACTGCTGCGGATGTTATAAACTTTCTTGAGGATTTTGCTGCAAAAGTGGAGGGAGGTTCTGCTAAGGCAATAAAGAACAAATACGAACAGTTTGAAAACATATTGATTGAT
>Ga0209634_1001891_pt1 | contig 14983 bp, 21 predicted proteins | sample LinPmetageLP40_FD_184043 | JGI IMG/M metagenome (GOLD analysis project Ga0209634, IMG submission 184043) | Marine viral communities from the Pacific Ocean - LP-40 (SPAdes) (version 2) | ecosystem: Environmental > Aquatic > Marine > Oceanic | place: Pacific Ocean | collected 2010-08-26
TAAAGCCATATGGTGTGGACTTTTCCATTGACACTAAAACATCTTTCATAAGAACTTTGTACTCTGTGGAATTGTTGTATTTCTTGCCTTCATAAGGAGTTAGGTCTATTGCCGCCAGTTTATCACGGACCTTTTGTTGTAGATCTGGATGTAAATTTCGTGGAAGAAGATGTGTAGGCTGATTTGCTAACTGACAACTATGACGAATATTTCCGTCCCATTTACGATCAACCCATTGCCATAGAGACTCTAGTGACATAATGTTAGCAACTGTAACTGTACTAGTGACTCTGTGGTCCATGTTTATTGTTTTACTTAGTTCTTGGTAATAGTCAAGTACATCTTCAATGTCTTGCCATTTGTAATTTCCTGGTCGTTGATACTCATTAACTTCGCCAACACCATCTATACTATAATTTAATTCTATTAGTTTAAACTGTCGCCATATCTCGACGACACGTGGACTGGGCTTCTTTGTTGTATTTGTGTAATAACTAATAGTTATGTTGCTTGGGTCAGGGTGGTCTACTAGTAGCCGTTCTAGTAACTCATCATGTTTGCGTTCCATCATAGGCTCACCACCTATTAGTTTAATATAATCAAGTTCTCTTATATCAGTATCAATGTAACTGATATCTCTTAGGTAACCATCTTTCCACTTGTTGTTAGCATCAGCTTTGACAATACCAAACAGAGTACTGCTTACCATTGGTATACACATCTTACAAGCCAAGTTACATAAGTTACCGAATCCAGTTTCTATATATTTTAACTTAAAAGTATCCTTAGTCAATGTAGATTCGTTCTCTTGGATGAAATCTTTATACTGCTCATTATAGTTTGATCGCATTGACCAGTTTTCACCATGTTTATCCTCGTCTGACCAACACCTGTTACAATGTTCAGGACGTTCATTTGCTAAGATTTGTTCACGTAATTCTGTCATGCCCGGGCTATGCATTGCGTTATCTAATCCACCATCCTTATTAATATTTCCTGTGGTATCCTGGCCGGCTCTAAAACTACAACAAGGCCTAGTGCCACCCGCTGTATCAATACACGCTTGTATAAATGGAGCGATACAAAAATTACTTTCCACGACTACTCCAACCAACGCATCATAGCGTCTTTCCCATCACTCTGATTTTGTTCCCACGTTTCGGCAGCATTTTCATCTGCAAAGTCGCTAACCCACTTTAGACATATAAACTCAACGCCTTCTAATACACAAACTTTTGCAATAGCAAACGCTTCCATATCAACTAGATCTACGTTACTATAACTAAACCATTCATCTGGTTCCTGTACAAAACTATCACCAGTCCCTAGAGTTATATTGGTATTTGTATTCAACATAATTGCACCACTTGTTCTATCATCAGTATCAAACGGTGTAACTCCACGTGGTGCTTGTGGTTCTGCAATCATATCACGCTGTAGTATTACGTCTATGTGTGCTAGTTTACCCACTAGATCTTTATTGCTTACCAATCCAGCAGTACCAAAGTTAATGATTCTTGTTGCACCAGACTGTATAGCTTTCATGGCAGTATAGGCGGCGTTAACTTTACCAACGCCACTATACATAATATCTAATCTATCTACTGGAGGTAGCTCTGACTCTAGTGCTACTATTAATACTGTCTTACTCATCAGGCTCGTCCATTAAGTAAGCCATATCAGGGAATGTCTTACGGAAGTCTGTTCCACGCATTGCATCCAACTTACTTAAATATTCTCTAAACTCAGGAAGTCTTCTAGACCAATCTTCTGAACGTGCGAAGTTAATCATACCACGTAGACGCTTAATACCATAGGCGGCATCTAACCATTTTTCACGTGATACTTTTCCTTTATGCCACACAGGAACTCCTAGTTCATAGTTCTCTGTCCACCATTCAATAAACTCCTCATACTTCTTTTCAGTCTTATCAATAAATTCATCTGGTAATACTTTAACATTTAGATGTGGAGGCCAATACACAAAGTGATAGTTAATACCACCTGCACCAAAAGGCCACATGTTAATCTTATGGAAGTTTTGTGTTAGTTTCCATTTTAGGAAGTCCGGAATGTAGTGAATGTTGAGAGCATTAACGGCACAAGCAATTGTTACTTCAACATTGTTGGTTGTTTCTTCATCCAGTCTCTTGAACATTTTCAGCTGATGTTCCCATACACTTGGATAACGAATATAGTCGTTCATGCCTTCAATACTATCAATTGAATAATGGAAACGTACCTTTTTAAAGTGTGACCATTGTTCTAATAGCCTGTCAGGTATTTCAATTCCGTTTGAATTATAACGCACTTCCATTTCACTTGCGTATCCCATTTCAATAACTTTGTCTAGGATATCATAGTGTTCTTCAATAACTGTTGACTCACCACCAGCAAAATACAACTGACGCATATGTGGAATCTGTTTATAAAACTGATCCCAGAATATAGGATTGTCTTTGTGCCAATTATAACTAGCACCAAAAGTCTTACCTTTGTCGTCCCAGTTCATTGTTTCTTTTAGTGACTCGTTACTGATTTTTGGATACAGACCTTTCCAGTCTTTTACCCAACCGGAGGAATCATGTGGACTACACATAACGCACCCCAACTGACATTTCGTCCCCATACGGATATCAATATACCGTAGTTTACTATTTGTTGATCCATCATCATATGTTTCTCCCATTAGTTCTTCAATGTTAATACCATTGTTAAGCCAATATTCTGTTTCCCATTGACGTTTTGATCTATGGCCAGCAGCTTCTTCTTTATAGCATTTTAGACAACTAGAAGGCTTTTCACCGTTCATCATCATTTTTCTAACACTACGATAATATGTATTGTTCCAAGAACTTTCTAAGTCACTTGTGTTTAAGTTTGCAGGTTTACCATCTTCTGTTTTAATGATGCCAACTCTGCCTCCATGTTCTTTGTCGTTAGTTGCGCCAACACTTGATGCGTTTGCTGTACAACAAACTCGCATACTTCCGTCAGGGCGTGTGGATAAGTGAATCCAAGGTAAGATACAGAATGTATCACTTGGTAGTTTGTGATCTGGCATTATTTTTCCTAAATGTTCAAGTTCGTCTGAACGCTATAGTTGTATTTATATGTTGTAGATTGTGTCTGCTGAGCCATTACGAATAATGTCCCATGTCTCAGGTGTTGCACTACCAGTTAGTTGTAGAGCTCCACGATTAACCCAACTACCATTCCAAGTAGCATGTGGTAACGTACTCCATTCCCAAGTGATTGCTGTTCCGGCTCTCCATTGTGAATAAATTTTATTACCAAACTGCACCATTTGTCCGGGTTCCCAGTCTTCCATCATAATTAGAAAACGTAGTTTATCCGGATCCTGTAGTTTAAAGTCTGGATTGCCAAGTACACGATCTGCTCTAGGCATTCCGGGTAGGTTGTCAATATGTATCATTAGCTGATTGTTTGGAAGCTGATCATTAAACTTTTGTGTTAGTTTTTTAGTGTGATCCATCTTTAGGAAGTCTACAATTTTCTCAAACATAGGACAAGCACCTGGATGTTTATCGAAGTTTACTTTAGTAAACATAACTGCTTCAGGCTGTCCATTAGGATTATCAGCATCTTCTTCTTTATGACCAGCACTGGCTTCGTTGGCCGCATGTCCATATTCCTGTTCATTGTATCTTTGTGGCACAGTACCTATTTTTCTTGCTGTAGCGATATCCTCACTCCAGTCTCCTTTAAATATACCAATAATTTTACTATAGTCGCCTTCTTCGTCTACTTTGAAATTATCAAAATGGTATGGTATCTTAAATGGGCTAGTCATTATTAAAGGCTCCTATCATTTGAACGTTAACATTCCTATAATGTTTTTTACAGATTCTTCTGTTTTTCTAACTGTCATGAGCAGATGATATGTTTCATCTGCAAAGCTCATTGCTCCATGTACTTTCGCGGTATTTATAATATAGGGAACACCGGGCTTAAACTGTATAATTTTATCCTCATAGAAAAATGCATACTTGTCTCTGGTTGTATTGTTCAGGGCTATGAATACTCTATAAGCCTGTCCACCACCCATATGATCTCGATGTGGTTGGAAGAATCCACCTGCATCAATCCATTGTACTCTAGCTTTGTGGTGTCCTGTAAATAATTCAATAGCACTTTTAATTGTTGGACAACGTTCTGCATTACTGTTTAGTTCGGGAGTAATGGTATCATTTTGTGAACGATCTATATCGCCAAGAAAATCAAGACAGTGACGTGTCTTTTCTGGCTTCCAGTTATCCATTGCTCTTAATTCAGCAATTGCTGAATCACAATCGACTTGGTAGTCCAGTTCAATTATATCTCCATAACGTTCTAAGTTCACTCTATCCTCGCAACTGCAACATATACATCGTCAGCACTTTTATTTATTTCTGCAGCCGCGGCCGCATCAAATCCTGGAATCATATCTACACTTGTTTTTGGATCCCATTTTTTAAACTGCATACCCATCTTTAATCCAAAATGAAATATTGCTTCGTTCTCTTCAAACAACTTTGGACGCATAGTATTATAATCTTTATATCCCGGTGTGTAGTCTGGATAATGTCCTTCACCGAAATCCATAACATTAGCCCACCAACTAAAACTGGATTGTGATTCCCTATATAATAAAATCATCCAATCATTTTTAAAGGTATTCCATATGTAATCTAGGTTATGGTGTCTAGCAAAGAAGTGACTTTTAAGTATTCTATAGCCTTCACCATAGAATACGTCTTCAATGTCTGTCTCTAAACTTTCTTTTGTTAAGTGGTTTAAGTTAGTCCAATGTTCACCACAACCCATGCCTGGTCCCCAATAACTTCCACGATGTCCATTGTTCTTATCGCCTGGGGTATTAACTCTGTGATAGTGTACTCTATCAGGAGTTTCGTCTGTGCGATCACATGGTAGCATGTTGCGAAGTTGTATATCAACTCCGCTCCATTTACTACCGGGTACGCCGGTAAACCAAATATTACTGCTCATCACTAATTCTAAAGTCATCAATAGCAGACGCTGTTCCGCCTGTATGATATCCAATATCCTCTGAAATCTCTGCATAAAATGGTGCCAAGTCAACTTGTTCCACAACTTCCATTTTACGAACATTAAACTTAGTATTGCCTTCGTTCTCAATTACATCTTTAGCTTGGAACTTACAACGGAATGCTTGGTAATCTCCATAGCCACCACATAGTACCCATTCACGTAGGATCCAATCCAAGGGTGCTAGTGCAATACCACTATTATATTTTTTACTAATCGGAATATGTTTTTCTGGATCTGAATCCTGATACTCTGCGTCAAATACTTTACCAACACTATACTTAATTGCAGGATGATATATACCTTTACCATCTGCCGCCGCTAGTTTATAACCATAAAACCAATCTTCTGGATCAGCTTGTTCAAAGTTTATCTTACTATCATAAAAGAAACGTGGGATACCATTTGTCCATGTAAACTGCACATCACGTAAATTAGCACCACGTAGTTTGTTGTTTTTCATTACTGCATGTTTGATACGGCAGTCACGCAAATTAACTTTACGCATATCGTTTCCGATTATTGTTGCGTAATTTAGGTTTGTGTCCCACATATTAGTATGTAACATATTACATGCTTCGAAGTTAGCACCTATACAATATGCTTCTGTAAATTTACTTTCTCGCATGTTAACATTAATAAAGCTGGCACCATCTGCTACAACTCTGTGTAGTATAGAACTTCTCATACCACACTTATAAAATTCTGTGTTTGTTAGGTTTGCTCCTGTAAAGTCACATTCATCAAATAGTAAACCATCAAATTTCATATTAGATAAGTCAGCACCTCTAAAGTCTATGTTGTCAAATTTAATTTTACCATCAGCTGGCTTGCGATCATGTTGGCTTTCAGGCATCCTATTGCTGCCTTCTCGTAACAATTCTTCTATTGTTTCCGTATATCTAATACGCCCTTGTCTAGTTTTTAGCATCTTTGTTTCCTTTGTAAAGTATTGGGTATAGTGTATTATCCAATCCATCTGCTTGTGCGGCCGCTGCCCAGTCTGTTCCGGATAAATCTCCTAGTTCAGGCATATGCTTTGCATACCACTTGTCTGCATCTGCTAATGAATAATCAAATTCAAGTCCTCTGTCTTTTATGAATTTATGCATATATTTATTTTCCACGTGAACCTGTCGTTCTAACACAGCCTCTGATCCATACCATTTGTAATTAGGATAACTGATATCCCAACCGCCACTTTCATACCACCAACGTAAACTCATTTCAGGCTCGCGAAATACAAACAATAGCCACATGTCAGGACAATTTTTTACTAACCATTCTAGTTGATAACAAAACCAATGACAACGTATAAATCTATATGGTGCAGGATTTGTCGCATCAAACTCTTTATCCATTTGATGTCTAAACTGTTCTACACCAAGTAACTCCAACTGATCAAACTGTTCACCCAGTCTATTATATGGCCCCCAAAAGGCATGCATATGTCCTGTGTTGTTTTTTGGATTGTCCATATTGTATTCTCGCCATGAACTACTGTCAATCAAGTGATTATGTGTATTACATAGTACTGATTCTACTCTTCCCCACCTACTTCCAGCGATACCCACAGTTAAAATATACTGCTTATCAACCATCTTCTAGTCTCCTAATTATTTCTTTTGCTATTGTTATTATTGAATTTGGTCCAGGGTGTGCATTGTCTCTGCTTAAATCAACCATATAGTCTTTGCTTATAGTTAGTTGATTCTCAAACCCTGTATCAAAGTTAAAGTTTTTCCTAGGAGCAATAAGGAATAATACCTTTGCTTTAGGAAATAAATTTTGTATGAATCCATTATATACTGTGAGTACACTACGATTCGTATTGTCAAACGCTTGTTGAAAAAATTGTAAATCTTCTTTGCGAATGTCAACGCCATGTAGTTTTAGTTTTTGTTTTATGAATGCCATAAGCCAATTGTTTTCAACTACAAATCTTGTATCCCCTATTATAACATAGTCAGGATCATAGTCAACACCTAATTGTTCCAAAGGTGCGGTTATTTCTGTTAGGCTATCATAGTCACTCAAGTTTAGATAGTCTGCATTAAAATGTTTAGCCAGTACTACTGGTAGTGTTTCTTCAATAGGCAAACCAACGCCCATTAACATTGAACCACCTGCTAGTAGTATCTTCTTGTTTGCTGTATAGTCTGGCTCTGGGCCACGATAACCCAGGCTATTCCAAGCATAACTAATATCTACATCAGTCCAATCCCTTGACTGTTCTAAGTGTAGCGTCATGACTTCCGGAGTCTTATCCTTTTCCTGCTGGTCCTTGCCATACCACAATAGTGTTTCACCTGGCACTCTAGCGTCCTTTTTAGTAGCTGGAAAATTCTTATGCTTGTATTCTGTATAGTCTTCTAGATTCATTCTATATCTAATCCTTGATGGCCCCACATTTCCTGAGCAAGTTCTGTAATTGCTTGTCCAAAGAACCACATTAATGTAAGAATTAGTAGTGATACACACAGGGTTGTTGTCCAAATTATAATTTGTAGTAGTGTAGGTTTACCCTTTGTCCAATGTATTAGTCTTTTTATTTTGTTTTTCAACCCATCCAACAAGTACTTGCCTATTATCCAACGTGTTAATCTCACAACAATTAGTATAGGCGATGTTAGTACATCAAATAGGATTAAGAACAGATCGACAGTCATATCCACAATATGGTCTATATTCAACCATTTGCGGAATCTTTTAAACACTTATAACTCTATTTGGATCTGGATTATCAATCATCCATTGTGTTTTTTCAGACACAAAGCCTGTGATTTGAAATGTAACTCTGGGTATAAAACTAAAGTTTGCAGTTCCATGTGGCATGTTACACCAGTCATAAGTTGTTACTGTACCTGCTTGATACCCTTGATGATATGTATTACCAAACTGCCATACATGTCCTTGTGTCCAATCCTGTAGATGTATAAGGAACCTGCGTAACTTTAGTGGATTTTTATCTGCTCCAGCTTCTCTCCATACCTTATCCCAGCCAGGACGAGCATAACGCATCTGATTGTCAATATGTATGGGTGTTACTTGGCTTAGTCTTTGTATATGTAAACGACTCTGATGAACATCTACATCAAGCTCTTTAATAACATTAAAAAGTATATCATATTCAGGTATACGATTCTCTAATACTTGCTTTTCGCCTGTGTCTTTATTAAATTTTGTGCGAACTACTTTGTCATAGAACATACAACTAACATCATCTTTACCACTGGCGTTGACAGCATCAATGATTTCTCCATCATGCATATCTTTATCTTGTTTACTGTCGTTACGACTACGATAGTTTCCTATCGTCATCTCTTTTGCTTCCTGTAGAGCATAGTTAATAGCAACACTAAAGTCGCCTTCAAATCTACAGGGTACTACGAAGCTCTGTTCGTTAGGATCCTCGAATGGATCAAAATGCCAGGTGCTTCTAAGTTTATTGTGTTGCCAACGACTTGGTACACCATCCACTTTAAATATGTTATCCATATCCTTCTGACGTTCCATTTGTTCTGCACTATACATTTCATCTTCGTAGTTTGAATCTGTGTTAGTGTCGCCTTGTACTTTTATCTGCTTGTCAGCATCTACATTCTCGACAAGATCTTTTACACTATCACCTGAGTACCAATTTTTTCCTGTGTTCTTTTTCATTGTTTAACCAACTTTCCTCCATATGCCTCTGCTATTGCTGAATGTCCATACTCATGAAAGAGAGGACTATATGAATGTTTATATACAACTGTATCTGTTTTATTGAAACTTCTCCAGTATGATGTATCTGTTCTACTACTTAGAGTATAATGTAGTTCCAGGTACTTAGCAATATGTCTAATCATCATATTCCAAAATTTATTGAATAATTTTTTATTGTTGTTTTTGTTTATAAGTCTACATAGCATTTGAACCTGCATCTGTGTTAGGAATATGCTCTGACTCTCCAGGGGCTCTAAGAACCCTGCACTAAGTCCAATGGCTACTACATTACTACACCATGGATTTGTATTCCATTTGCTTTTAAAGTCAATTAGTTTAAGTGTGTCTCTTCTTAGATCAAATGGACACTTATCTATAAATTCTTTCCTAGCTGTATAACTATCAATGTGTTGATCATTAAAAACATAACCACAGCCTGCTCTGTCTTGTAAGCATATATTCCATTGCCATCCTGCATCCATGGCAAATGTTCTAGTATAATAGACTGGTCCTGCTTGGTCTGTGTAATCGGCATGTCCAGCCCATGCTTTATTGTTTATTAGACTGTTGTTTGATTCTGTTAAATTTGTAAAGTTTTTGAGAAGTATTTGTTTAAGTCCACTACAATCTATAAACAAGTCAGCAGTATATTCACGTTCTTCACCTATAAGTCTTGTGATTCCGGATTCTGTATATACTACTCTTTTAATAGTATCATAATTATGGTCTATCTTATCCACAAAGCGTTCACGTAATAGACTACTAAACTTAGTAGCATCAATATGATAACTATGTCTCCAATGCTTATCAGGTAGTTCCAAGTTCTCTAACCACTGTAGTTGTTCTTGTTCTTCTGTTTTATCAAAGATAAAATGATGGAACCAATCCTTACCTTTTCGTGGCCAGTCACAATGTTTTGCTGTATATTTTCTAATACTGCCAATGTTAAATAGATCTTGTTCTGTTAACCCTACAGTTTTTACAAAATCAGTAAAACTAGGAACAGTACTCTCGCCTACACCAATAATTGGTATATCACGGCTTTCAATTAATGTTATATTATCAGGTAGTACACTTGCTAGATAACTTGCTGTCATCCATCCTGCTGTGCCGCCGCCTACAATACAAATATCCATTAGTATTCCTTGCAGTTAGGTAACATATTCATAACAGTTTTTACATTGTGTTCAGTTATGTAGATACTCATCAACACATGATATATTCCGCCTTCAAATGCAAAACTACCATGTTGTTTGCGAGTGTTTAGTATATAAGGAACGCCTGGCTTAAACAGTACACGCTCTGTATTGTATATAAAATTCCATTCATGTACATCTACCTTGTTAAGTGGAATGAATACACGCATCTGTGGACGCATCTTATGGGCATCTCGATGCATTTTAAAGTAACTACCTGCACTTAGTTCAACTGCTCTACAACGTGCTAACTTCTCCCACTTGTTAAAGAATGGGAGAATACCCGGAGTACAGTTTGTATTGATTGGTTGATCTGCATCATGCTTGTCTTTTGCTTCCAGTCCTATATCTTCTGTTGGACCAGTTAAGTTAATAGCACGTTTGCCATGTGTTCCTTCTATCCAGGAACTCTGCTGTAGTTCTTTAATCACAGCATCAGTATCGAACTTCCAATCAAGTTCAACTATGTCACCGTAACTACTCAGTAATGTTAAAAGTTTAATCTCGGTATCGTTCATTTTTTGGTTTTTGCCTCAGTTTATCTTGTTTGTTAATATGATCTATCTTCATAATCTGATGGTATAATTTAATAACACCAAGTGGAGCATCTGCTTTCCATATCCATGGACAGAATCCATGTACAGTACTTTTAAAAACAATCACAAGTAGAGTCCAACTGTTCTTTAGACTGTGCCACAAGTGGTACCAATAACCCCAGCCTGTTTCTACTGCTAGATGATATTTTGCTTTTTTAAAGAAATTCATTTGTTATATCCGCTCTTCTGTTTCCAGAATGTTATTTTGTATGCTCCTGTGTTTGGAGACATTCGTTCTACATGTCTAATGTAAGGACTTGCTGTACACCAGTCTTCAACCTCCTCAGAGATCTTGCCGTGACCTGTTACAATTGTTGTGTGCTTATATTTATTATGATAACATTCTGTGATATGATCTTTAAATACATTCCAGGCTTCGTGTATTCTGTAACCATGTAAATCTAACTTCATCTTACTCTCCTTTAATACCAACGTATGCTCTAATAGTAGATATACCTAATGCTTTTGCTACAGTAACTCTATGGTAACCATCTAGAATATAGCCTTCGCCTATTACAATAGGAGGAGCCTTATTAAAATCCATTTTTTTGTATTGTTCAACTTTTGTGTGATCTAACCCAGGCAATGCACAAGGAATGGATTTTACAGAAACCGTCTGTAATACAAACTCACTAAAGGTGTTTATATAATTTAAATAATCTTTATGTAGATCTTTGTTATGGTGTTGTCTTAGATATGCAATCATATCTACTCTGGCATTAATTTTACTAGCCTTGGCTTGAATAATTTTTGATCTCCCTTAGTCGTCTTTAGTACAGGTTGGTTATTCTCATCTTTTGTAAATCCAGTAACTACTGCTTTGCGATTCTTAAATTTACCCACCATGACTTCGTCTCCGATTTTTATGCTGGGTAATTTAAGAATATCATCTATTTTCATTTGCCGTCTGCACCTGTTGTTGGATTAGATTTTTTAGGGCTCCAATCTAATACTTGTCCCGTGGCTGTCATTGTTCCTAGCCCATTTTTACCCTTTTTACCATATTTTTTAGGTGGCTTAACTATTTTAGGTGGCTCAGGTCTTTTAATAGGCTTAGTAGGCCCTTTATAAGGAGGATTATCATTCATCACCTTCGGGTCTACTTTTTTAGTAGGCTTAGGGTTTACTATTTTAGGATCTACTTTCACTACGTTTAAATCTCTTCTAATTTTTTCCAGTTCAGCTTGACTAGGATCTGGAAAGAAATCAGTAACGTATGGATTATCAAACGTCACATGTTTCGTTTTGAAAAAAGTACCAGTAGTACCCTTGACTGGATTTCTATCACTTGGATATCTTGTATTAAAGTTTGGAACCTTATCAGTTTTATCTATAGTAACTCTATCAGCAACTGAGCCATCTGCACCTTTGGTCAAGTCAGGTGGATTCATCTTTCTCATAGCATCAGTATATTCATGTCTATATTCAGAAGCAGCAGCCATATGCTCGCCGCCCTTGCCCAAGTATGCTTTGGTAGAAGTCATTCCAGGATTGTTAGCGGCAACTGTTGTACTCAAGTCTGATCGTGAGTTATCTCCTGTAGAAAACTTCGGTTCAAAGTCTTGTTGAACTACATGACTCCATTCGTGATTTGCTGTTCCTAGTCTGTCTTGTAAGTCTATTAATTCCCCGCCGGCATAATACGCTCCAATAGAAATTTTACCGTTCTGTACTTTTCCTCCGGCAGGATCTCCTCTGTTGTCCCAATTTGCATCAAAAGGTGTATCTTCTATACCTGGGTATGCGGCATATAGTTCTGGATGATCTATATGATCTTTCATAGTATTACCTTTAGCATTTGGAATAATTCTGGATCCACTATCATCTATTTCTTGGCGCCATTCGCCATCTGTCCCCATTATATTTTGTGTCACTCCCCAGATTTGTTTATAGTTATAACCTTGTTTGTGCATCTTAATTGCTAGTTTGTTTGATGCATCATTCCAAGTTTTACTGTTTGGACCCATCCACGTTGCGACCTTTGTAAGACTATCCATATATGCTGCTTTGTCTTTTTCTCTCTGAGATCTTTTGTCTTTTCCAAAAGGGTTGTCATCAGGCGGTAATGCCTCATAAAGTATATCATTTATTTTCATAGTTTTCTCCAGTACCAGACTGCTAAGTCTATATTTCTATTGGGATCAGGCTTACCATGCCCAGCGCCGTGAGTATCGCCTCCAGCGGCTGTTTCTGGTATTGGCTCGTGTAAAAATTCTACACGGTCTTTCCAGAGTTCAGTGATCTCATATATTTGATCCCATTTCCAAGGATGTTGATTAAACGTTTTAAATAGATGTCTATCATTATTTCTATTCCTTGGATTATCTTTTCCTAATCTACATCTCATTATAAGTTGTCCGCCAGGTTTACACCAATCAATACATATACTGATCTGTCTTTTAATATCTTCAAATGATCCAAAGTTAATTGAACCTAGAGCCATTACTACATCAGCACAACCCGGCTGAAAAATACCTAGTTCATGTACTCTATTGCAACTCAGGTTAATATCAGCTTCAGGATAATTCCCAAGATCCATTCCAATAAGATTATCAATTTCTCCTTTGTATGGATTTGTGCCACAACCAATATCTAATACTAGATTTGGTTTTAAATTGTTTACATAAGGTATTAGATTATGGCTACTTTCTGAATGTGTAGCCCATCGTTCTCTTGAATAATTCTGTTTGTCAAAGTGTTCTTTTATTGCACCCAAGTAGTCTCCAGGACCTTTATATTCCTGAGTCGCTAGAGGACTTACATATTCATTACTCATTTTGGTTCCTCTTTATCTTCTTTAAAGAACGTACCGAGGACACCTTTAACTTTGTTACTAATATCTTTCTTAATAAGATTGTAATCTAAACTAATAGCCACATCAGTTACGTCTGTGCGACCGACCATTTGTGTAATTTCACTAGGATCGTTAAGATGTACTACCCGACTTTTGTCTAGATCAATACAGGATCCGTCAGCTAAGTGTAATCTAACTTCCAATATATAATTCATTGGTATCTTTTCTAATGTTACTTCATCAAAGATTTTGTCGAATGATCTATCTTTTCTTACGATTGCCATGGTGTGTAATTCTCCTTTGCACACTTGTATTTATTCGTTTCAAGACAAGAGTCCAACCACAGTTATGCAATTGGACTCTCTAAAATGTCAACAAATATTAGTTATACTTTTGTTTTAGAAGGCCTGCCTCGTTTTGGCTTTAGTTCTGGAGACATTTCAAATGCCTGTTCTCTAAGAGCCTTGGCTTCATTCTCAAAGGATATTGCCTGATTCAACAAACCCTGTGCCATACTTGTATCATCAATTGGCTTTTGCCCAGCCACTGGTGCTTGGGGTTCTGCTACTGTGTTAGGTGTTGGGTTAGTACCCTTGCCTGCCATAGTTAAGTCTGCTGGATCTACTGGTGGTGCAACACTTGGTTTACCACTAGTTTGTTCTGAAATCATCTTATTAAGTTCATCCAGGCCAATACTAACTGTGCCGTTAGGCGTCATTGTAATATTGGTTATAGGCTGTTTAATTAACAAGCCCTTCGAATGTAGTGATTGTAGCATATTACTACCATCAGTGAACATTGTACGTTGACAGTATTCATAGAAATTGCCAGCTTCCTGAGCTCCAGGAGACTCAACTGCATTGATCATATCGTCGTGCATCCAGTCTGCTAATGCATCTGTATCAACGACTAGACAATGGTCGATTTGGTCTGGAACTTCTCTAAAGACAACGATACATCGTCTGCCTGAAGATTTGAACTGTCCTACATGTTTAATATTTGCCATTTTATCTTACTCCTCTGAAGTACCTTCTGCAGGCGCTTCTGTTGTTGGCGCATCACCTTCTGCTGCCGGTTGGGCAGGAGTGATTGCTTGAATAATTGATACGAGTTTATTAAAAGCCGCACCAACTGTTTGAGCTTCTGCGCCTTTAAATGCGCCACGTTGTACTGCTAAATCAATTACGTTAGCGATTAACGTTAGGTCTCCACCTGTTAATGAGATTGGAATTGGCTCACCAGTCACTGGTGAATCCATCATTTGTGCATCGGCTGGTACTGGTGTTGCCTCTGCGATATTTTCTTGGTTGTCTTCAGTCATTTTTGTTTCTCCTTTAATATGAATTATAATTAACTGCTACTATTATTTATCATTCTTATTTGATAAGAATGTTGTTTACATCACCTAGTTTTGCTAGATATAGGTTTTTTTCAAATTGATCCATATCCCTTGGGGATTCAAACCATATTTGAAATAATTTATCGCTATCAATTCTTCTAATGTGATATAAGCCACTAACGTTTTCCATTAGTGCTAACCAGTCTAGATCCTTACCATGGTCAACCATAATAAGTCTTCTATTTCGCATCATTGCTAGTAGAAGATCTGTTCCTACTAGTAA
>Ga0209634_1001892_pt1 | contig 14981 bp, 20 predicted proteins | sample LinPmetageLP40_FD_184043 | JGI IMG/M metagenome (GOLD analysis project Ga0209634, IMG submission 184043) | Marine viral communities from the Pacific Ocean - LP-40 (SPAdes) (version 2) | ecosystem: Environmental > Aquatic > Marine > Oceanic | place: Pacific Ocean | collected 2010-08-26
TAGCGAAACTCCACTTAGGATGTGTTGCTCTAAATGATACAATTCCACCATCTGCATTTGTTTCATTCATTTTGTATAAGAACTCATTCGAATCCCATTCAACAAACTGGTCTGAGTTGGCAAAGAACAATGGATTATCCGAATCGATATATTCTTTAGCAAGAAGTGCAGTACAAGCTGCTCCTTCTGTAATACCTTCCACCTCAACAATCTTACAATTTGGTGTTATTAGATTTAGTAATGTATCTAAGTTATACTTTTCTCTATGTGATTTCTGTACTACATAGATAAAGTTTGCTTTAATGTTTAGATTTTCAACTACCACTTGAATCATAGGTTTTCCTTTTACTTCTATGAGTGGTTTAGGAAACGTATATCCTGCTTGTTGAAATCTACTTCCTGCTCCTGCCATTGGAATTAAAACATTTAATGTTTCATCTCTCCATGCTGGTGTTGATTGTTGTTCTCCCATATTGATTTGTGTTAATTTATTATTTAAATTTGTTAGTGTTACTTCTTTTGTATTTTTAACTCTAAGAATGTGTGATTTTGAACGTGCAGCTGCAAGTAATCCATATGGTGAATCCTCTACAATAAGAGTTTCTTCAGGTAAACAACTCATCATTGATATACCTTTCCAATACATTTCTGGATGTGGTTTAGAGTTCTGTACATCTTCATTAGAGATAACTAAATCCATATACTCCATTATACCCAATTTAGATAGAACAGTTAGTACGGTCTTTCTAATTGAGTTAGAACACACTGCTATCTTATATCCTCGTTCAACTAAACTATTCATCAGTTCAATAAGAACATTACTTGGTTGTAATTGTTTTAATTTTTGTAAGGTTAATTTTTGTTTATGATTCCAAATATCTGTATGTAGTGTTGTAGGTAATCCTTTTCTTTCACTTAACATATCTAACTTTTGATTAGTCTTTAAACCATCATATGTAGATAAGTGTTCATTCCAAGAAATTGAATATTCTTTACCCAATGCTTCATTTAATGCATCATAGTGAATGTTCTTAGCTTCCACTAGAACACCATCTAAATCAAATATAATTAATTTAATTTTATCTGCCATGCTTACCTTCATCTATATGTTTGAATAATCCTTCTCCATGAGCAACTTTATATGTTTGTTTAGCCCACCATTTAGAAATGTTACCTTCTAATGCAATGCCCTCACCAGCAAATTGTTTTACTGTATCTAGGTAAAAATCTTTTTTATATAAACATGGATTGTTTGTCCAATTACCATAACGAGATGTTGTAGTAAAGTACTCACCTTCTTTTCCAATATGTTGTGGGAAACTTTCTGATGGGTTACACCAATGAACTGAATCTAAAAGGTGTGGTGATGTACATTCTATTTCTTTATCATAGTAATCCAATTCTCTACCTTGATATTGGAATGAGAAATGTGGATTACCTGGATTAGTTCTATGTCTATATCTTATACAAGAATATCCTTTATCTAATAAACCAATACCACTTTTTACTCGGTCAATGGTAACTTTCTCATCTTCAATTAATTTCCAATCGTGTTCTAAAACCATTACATTATCAGTTTTAGCTTGTTCAGTTAATTGTATAAATCCCTGTCCTATTCCTATATTATCATTTAATCCAATGTAAGGAATATTAAAATGTTCTGCTATTTGTTTATCTTGTTTTGAAACTTCTTGAAATAAAATACAAACATCATTCACTTGATGGAGAAATTTTCTATCAAAGTAAGTTTGTAAAGTGTTCACTAATGTTTGTCCACTTTTCCAAGATAATATGCCAATACTTAATGGGAGTTTTTCCATTCTTTATATTTTTCTATTACAAATTCTACTCGTTGTTTTTGAGTGTGATTTTTTAAAACCTTATTATATCCATTTTTTGCAATACGTTCTCTTTCAACTTTATCTTCATGGTACTTATTCATTTTGTTAATACAATCTACTATATCATCATAATAAACTATATCTTCTCCCTCAATAAATAATTCATGTAGTTTTTTGTTTTCATGTAACCTATCACATAGAACCATTTTACCACATGCCATTGATTCAAAAATTCTACGAGTTACTTCACCCCATCTTGAATTCTGAATTACCATCATTCCTTTATTAAGAAACTCAGTATGTTGTTTGGAATCAAATCCATTTTGATTTCCAACTTGACCATCACTATGATTCGTTAATGTATCTAAAAATTCAGAACTACCCATTCCTCGTGTGGTTACTGCAACATATTCGGTTGGTATATCCATAGGAAATTGAACTCGTGTATCTGCAAAGTGTGTCCACCAATCTGCATCTTGATTTCTATTCTTATATTCTGTTGTTGATTCAAAATCAGGTGAAAGAGTTAAATGAAATCTTTCTGATTTTGGATAATTTCTTTCAAAGTTCTGTGGGTCATCTCCACTTTCTTGTACCCAAAATGTGTTTGGTAAATGAACCTTATCTAATAGTGGTGAATCAAATCTTCCCCAATCCATAAATAAAACTACATCAGTATCAGGTTGTTCTGATAACCATTTGTTTATTTGAGTATCATTCCAATTTCTTAATCTATTAGAACCAATAGAAACTATTTCAACATCCCAACCCAATGAACCAAATTCAGTTGCAAGTGCAAGTGGTGTTGACCATTCTTCGTTTTCGTATGCGTATATAAATGTTATTTTCATGATACTGCTCTCCCTTTCATTTGTTCCCAATCTCTATTTTTTCTAACATTGTTGTTAGTTTCTTGTGTTGCACATAATACATTGTTAGTTGTTCCAAACTTTTCAGATAAATGTAAAAGTGCAGATAAATCTTTTGGAAAACAATGTCCTCCAAATCCAAAATCTCCATCATGACCTGGTACATTCCAATGAGATGTTCCTAATCTTTCATCTTGAGTTGCATATTCAATTACTTTATCGTAATCAGCACCTACTACTTTACATATCTGATAAATTTCATTAGCAAACGATACTTTGGTAGATAAAAATGTGTTAGTTAAATACTTCACCATCTCTGCATGAGTTGAATCTGTTTTGATTATATGTGCTGATGGGAATACTTTTGAAAATAATTGTTTTAATTCAGTTGTTGTTGGTCTTGGACCACCTAAAATAATTCTATCTTGATTTTCAAAATCTTCTACTGCATTTCTTTCAGTTAAAAACTCAGGATTAAATACAATATTAAGTGAATCGTATTTTTCATTCCATTTATCAGTTGTACCTGGTGGAATAGTAGATTTGATTACTATCGTTCTTACTTGTTCTAAATTATCTACAAGTAAATCAATTTCTCCTAATACTCTTTCTACAATGGATACATCACAGGCACCACTTTTTTTCATAGGTGTAGGTAAACATAAAAATATAGTATCACAAATCATTACCAAATTACTTAAGGTTGCAGTAGATTTATTTTCATCTAAATCATTTGTTACAACATCATAATATTTTTTAAACTTTTGATAAACTGCATTACCAACAAACCCCTGTCCTATTATTCCTATCATAAAGATTGAATATAATCATTTAATCTATCTTCTGGTTTCCAATTTAATCTTGCCAATGTATCATTATTTTCTCTAAGAGTTTTTCGATAATTACCCAATTGGTCTGGTAAATAAGTTGATTCTATTTCTGTAAATTTTGTTTGGAACATTTCGAACATTTCATTGATTGAATAGTTTACACCACAACCAAGTTCCCATGCATCTTCATGTTTTTCAATTCCAAAACCTACCTTATATAATCCATCAACAATATCCATAACATGAGTAAAATCTCTTCTCTGGTCACCATCACCAACAATTGTAATCTTTTCATTATCTCTTACTTGTCTCCTCCATATACCAATTACTGCAGCCCAATCTCCTTCTATTACTTCATTTGGTCCATATACATTATAAAATCTACATATCTCTACATCTAACTTATAAGTTTTTCTATACAATTTACAAACTTCTTCACCTAAATATTTGTACATAGCATAAGGTGAGATAGATGGGTCATGCCATTTTGAAGATGAACCAGCATATACTACTTTAATTCCCTTTGCTCTTGCCCACTCACATACTGCTTCAGTTCCTCTTGCATTAACTCTGAATGTTTCTGTTGGATTTTCAAATGAAGGTTGTATTCTACTTAATGCAGCTAAATGATACACTAAATCAAAATCTCCTGTAATGTATTCAATGGTTTCAATATCTGCATTTATATATTTAACAAACCCTTCAACATGATTAGCTTTTGTACCTGTTTCGTAATTATCTAAAGAGACAACACGATGTCCTTCTGATAATAATCTTTTTATAAGGTTGGTTCCTATAAAACCCGCTCCTCCAGTTACTAATATCTTTTTCATTTTACTATTCCTATCAGTTGATGTTCATTAAATAGAAGATATTTTTCATCATCTATTTTAATTTCATTTGTACCTTGTCCTTTTTCATACAATACTATATCACCAACTTTTACAGTCATTGGTATTCTTTCTCCACTTTGAGAGAATATACCTGTACCAATTTCTATAACTTCACCATTTACTTTTTGTGATTGTGTCATTGATTCGGATATAATGATACCACTTTTTGTTTTAGTTTCTTCTTGTTTGATAGGTTTAATTAAAACTCTATCCCCTAATGGTTTAAATTGTTTCATAAAATTCGTTTTGTTTTTCTTGTTTATCTATTTGTTTGTGATGATACAAACTCCATTGTTCCTCTGCAGGAAAATTAGAAAATGTATTATATCCTGTAATTCTTTCGTGTACTTTATTCATCCAAGTTACATCTTCTGTATTCTTGTAAATTCTTGTTTGATAATCAGGAAAGTTTACCCAACCCTTTTCATTTACATTCCATTTCCATTTATCAATATGTGGTTGTGTTAACCCTTTTACTGTATTTACTCTTGGTACGAATACAATATCGACTGGGTTTTCATCAAGTACTTGTCCTGCATATTCTACTAAAAATTCATGTGGAATTTCATCGGCATCTACTTGAAAAATATAATCTTTAGTACAATGTGATTTTAGATTGTTTTTGAATGATGCGAAATCTTTATTAAGTGGAAATCCAATTACTTTATGATTTTCATGCATTGAATTCATTAACTTTAAGTAATCCATAACTCCATCTGTAACAGATGATTCATCATATTGAATTACTATCTCATCTTCCTTTCTAATATTAGTTTGTAAAAAGTTTAATAACTTTGTTATTTCTTCTAATTCATTACAAACTGTAATTGCGTAACTAATTGTCATTCGGTGAATCTATTTCTGATTGTTCTTCTTTTAATATTTCTCTTTTTTCCGGTGTAGTTGTTTTTTCTCCAAATAAGCTTTCTAATATATCTTGCTCAAATCGTATTTCGTAAACATTTACAATTTTATCTAAAAAATAAGTTCTGTAATTATTAAGCTCTTTACGATATAGTTTTTTATTATTTTTAATATAAGTATCAAAAAGATTATTACCAGTTCTATCAAATTTCTTTAACATTAATTCTAATTTTAAATCAGAAGATAGTGGTAATCGTTTATCTCGTAATTTAGCAATTAATTGTGTAAAGTGTAATGGATTTATTGGATTAATTTTAATACAATGTAGTTTTTTATCAAGAATACCTATTACAAAAATATACCTTGCCTCCTCTGCTGATTTGGTTGCTGGCTTACCTCCTCTATAAGTTGTTATTCTATAAATGTTTCGTGGTCTGAGTTCTGAACGAGAAATTCTTTTTTCAGGTTTTAAAAATTTAGTATATTGTCTTGTAAAATTTCCCATTATAATTTTTTAATAGTTGGTAATTTTAGTTCAATATGTTGTGGTTTAGGTTGAATCTTAATATATTTGTTAAATATTTCACCTAATTTAATAGTCATCTTATCTAATGTAAAATTCTTATTAATATTAATTTTTAATCCTTCGGATTGTTTTAGATATTTTTTATAGTTTTTATGTACATCAAAAATCTTACTTGCAGCTTTTGAATAATCTACATAAAACCATTTTGAATCTTTTAGTAAAAATTTATTTTGTGCTGATTGATGTACTTCTTTTAATTCTCCTTCTAAATAAACAGTATTTTCTTCTGGTAGGAAATCTTTATGTCCACTCCAATTAGAAACGATAATAGGTTTACCAGTTGTTGCAAATTCTGCAAGTGGTCTACCATATCCTTCACCTTTAGTGAACATTACCATTGCTTTTACTTTTTTGTTATGATATAGTGAATTTAATTCTGATTCGGATAAATCTCCAAACACTAAATGAATAGGAGGACATTTATCTTCAAATTCTTTAGTTAATTCTTTTATTGTTTGAGTAAGATTTTCTCTATCTATTACAGAAAATCCAGCAGATGATGTTTTAAGAATAAGACCTGGTTGTTGTTTCTTTGGTAATGATTTGAAAACTGTACAGAATGTTTTAATCATCATTCCTACATCTTTTCTATCATGTCCTAAATCACCAGCTAACCAATGACCTACATATAGAAAATTAAAATCAGTATCAACTGATTTTAGAATATCATCTCCTTCAATGCCACTATTAAAAACTTTAGTATTAACTCCCTCAAATAAAACTTCAACTGGTTTTTGTACTCTAAGTTCGCCAACTTTTTGGTTTGTATTCTTATCCATCTGTGTGTAAGTAGTTCTTACTAAAACATTTTTTGTAAATTCAGATGGAGTTATAATTAAATCCATTATGTTAGAACCTTGTATAAATTCTTGTGGTGCAAGTGTTGTTTCTACTCCTGCAGTAATACCGATATTATAATTACCAACGTTTTTAAATTCATTTGCAACAGATACTTGTATAAAAATATCTGGCTTTTGTTTCATTTCAGTTACAATATTCTGTAAAATCTTTTGGCCAAATTCTGTTTGAGGGTCTATCTGGTCTTGTGGAGTGTTTCCCCACCTCGTTGGTACAATTTTAACATCGTACTTATCTAATTCAAATATTGATTTCAAGATATCTCTTGAATGGTCACCATAACCACTTCTTGTTGCTATTGGTGCCTGGAATACTAATATAGGTTTATTCATTTTCTAATTCTCTTAATCGGTTTTCTTCTTCGTTTCTTAAACATCTCTCAATTGAGAGTTTTGTTAATTGTGTAATTTCTTCTAACTTTTCTGGTTCGTGTGGTGAGTTATAACATTCAAATCTTATAGTTTCAATTTCATTATCTTGTAAAGTTAATACATGATAATCGGTTGATAGGTCTTTTCTATCATAAATTGCCTTTCTTGATACATCAACTTGTTTCAAATTCCAATAGCCTGGAAATCTAACTACAAAGATAGGTTTAGTCATTATCTAAGTTTATACACATTAAACTTTTCTTTTGGTTTCCAATTTTCTATTGTCTTTAGAATACCATCAGCCATTTGTTTATTTTGATTTTTGGCATTCAATCCCATTTCACCTATGAATTCTTTTCTACCCTTTAATCCATCTTTAGTTCTTTGTTCTGGTGTTTTATCATACCAATATCTTATTGCATCGGCTACCTCATATACATCTACCTTATCATCTATTATATAAGGAGTTGGAATAGAACCAACCATTGTTTGAACCTTTGGAAAAACTGGTTTTACCCAATCTCCATGTGTTACTTTATCTTGCCATTCTCTCCAATTGTGAAGTGAACCGATTTGTTTATAATCTTCAGCAGTAAAGTATTTTTTAGTAGATTTCTTTTTGAATCCACATTGGTCTTGTAATCCACCTGTAACATTTACAATTATTGGTGTTCCAGCCATTACTGATTCAGCAGTTACTAATCCAAATCCTTCATTACCTGCAATGTTAATTGTACAATCTGCAATGTTATAAATGTAATTAAGTTCTTTTTGAGTTATTCTTTCAGTTGAAAATTTAATATCACATCCAGGTGCTATTCTATCTGCAACTGCAATTAAATCTGTTCCATTTTGGTCTTTTGGTGCAGTATGCATTATTAAACATGTTTTATCTTTATCTTCTTCTGGTAATCCATCAACAAATTTCTTAAATGCCCAAATAACATCTGATGGTTGCTTACGTTTGATATTTCGGTTCATCCAAAATAGAATGAACTTGTAATCTTTACCAGTAGTAACTTGTTTTCTAAAATCTTCAGGTACTTCTGTTGGTTGGTACGTTTCTGAATTAATACCATGTGGTACATAATCAACTTGCCAATCTTCTAAAGGTTTGATTGTTTCTGAATCAATATTACCAACTCTACTTACAATACCATAAGTTTGTCTTGAGATACAACCCATCCAATCACATGATTCATAATAGTTTCTATTATAATGAGGGTCTGGCAAATCATCCCAAATATGATAAAACAAAATTGGAATATTTTGTCTTATTTCAGCTTCCATGTCATACAACCATCTCCAATATCTTGGGTCTGTAAAGTGTAGAATTGCATCAGGTTGATGTCTCATTATCAATTCTCTCAGAATATTTGCATCACCATAACCAGTCCATGGAATGATTTTAAGTGAGGCATCTTGTATACCTGTTGTTTTACGAACATCGTTTCCTAAATCTATTTCTTTACCTTTTTCAGGGTGGTTTACTGCGGCTCCTAATTGAACCCAATGAAACTTATCTAATGTTCCTAATACTATTTCTTTAGAAACTGTTGCAATACCTGATGACATTCTCAAATCATCAGATAATAATAGAATTTTCTTCTTTTTTGCCATTAACCTTTATTTAAATTGTTCTGTATCTTCTTTTGTTGTTTAGATGTACTCTTGTAGCTCTACCTAAGAACTTTTTACTTGAAACTCTATCATTGAAATCTTCACGAGTTTGATTAATTTGAGTGTTGCCGTTTGTTTGTTTCATTTTAAAATGCGGAGCCGCTTTCTTTTAAGTTTTGATAATCATTAATTTCTGTTCTAAATACATCATCTTCAATATATTTATCTACTGACCTATTTACTAATTTTTGTAGAGTAATGTTAGAATCAAAAGATAACCTTTTAAATTTTGAATAAATATCTTTAATAATTTTTACTGTTGTAAGTTTTGTATCTGCCATAACTTGTTTTCTGTTGTTTTATATAAATATATATAAATCTAAAAAACATACTAATTCCATGCAGAACATAACCCTCTTTCCTTGAACTCACACCAATCACAAGGTTTACCTTTATTGGTTGGAAAGTTGGTTTGTATTATCTCACCACCTTCACCAAATACAGAATCAACAAAGAACATAAAATTTTTCCAGGCCATATTCATTGAAGGTTTGCCATTTGCAGGAACGAATTTTGATATTCTTGGAATTGGAAAATCAGCCCCTTCCCAAAGTTTTCGTTTAAGTATTTGATATTCTACTTTAATCTTATCTAATGGTATATCATACTTTTCAGAATAGAATTTCTTATATAATAACATCTGAGAAGTTTTTACCTTATCATTCTTTTGATATTTGTTCCAACCTCTTGTAGATGTTTTTAAATCAATGATAATATAATCTTGTGTAGTTTTATCTTTTAGAAGTACATCAATAAAACCAATGAAATGAACACCAGGTTTAATCTCAGCATTTAATCTCTGTTCTATTGCAATTAGTTCAAATCCACTTTTAGTGTATAACTTATCTAATTTACTTGTAAAGTATTTTAAGATTGCTTTACCATCTTCAAAGAACTCACCAAGTTCTGCTTGGGTACATGGGTCATCTTCACCCATTTTTTCTTTATATTTCTTGAAGTGTTCTACAAGTTTATCTTTTAACATTGATTCAAGAGGAAGTTGAAGTGCCTGCTTTTTAGTAACATTATACATTACATCTAAAAAATGTTGTATTACTTCGTGCATTGCACTACCAAAAATAAGATGAATATTGGCATTACTAATACCTAACTTATCAATGTAATTTAATTTGTATTGTTGTTGGCATGAACTATACATACCATACTGAGAATAACTTACTCTTGCCATTGCTTTTATGTTTTATTTACTATGTAAATATACGAAAAATATTTGACATATCCAAATATTTAAGAGGTTATTTTTACAGGCGATATATTTTCAAAATTACCACCTTGTAATTCTTCAATTCCTTTTATATAATCATATCTCATTAATGCAGATACTTCTGCATCATTTACTACCATATTTGAACTCATAAATTCTATAATTCCATTTAGTTCATTTTGGGTTTTTTGAGTATATTTTTCTTTATTTTTATTTATAAAAGTTGTTATTTTTTCTTTTTCCTTATCAGAAATCTGAGATAGTGAAAATTCAAGTGGAGACCATGCATAATAGAAATCAATTTGTTCTGGTGAAGTTATATGATTTTTTTCTAACATATAATCTATAAAATCAAATATATGATATACGTTCATTATAGTAGTTGTATATTGAAACCCATACATTAAACCTACTCCACCTTCGTAAACAGCTTTTGGTTCTGCATACTTTTTTATTATTTCTAAATTAGCTTCAAACCTTTTAGTATTAAAACCTGTTCTCTGATATTCTCCTACCTCATTAACACCATCACAAGATATAGATAAATAAACTCTACTAAACCCTCGCCATAAATCAATTAAACTTTGTTCATCGTATTTTATTACTGATAAATTAGTATTGTAATGTATTGATAAATTTCTTACTTTCTTTTGTTCCCCATTAATTAACATCTGATAAGGTTTCATTGTATCGTATAGATGTCTTAAAATCTTATAATGTTCTGGCATTATTAATGGTTCTCCACCAGCAAAATAGAAACTTTTAATCTTATTTAAATGAGGTATTAAATCTTCAACAATAGTTTCAGTAACTTTTAGTACTCTTGATTTTTTTTCAATACCATCTTTTGGTTTTAATTTTTTAAAATCATCATACCAATTAGATGAAAAATCATGATTACACATTCTACATTTAAAGTTGCATAAATTTGAAAATCTAATATCGATGTGTTGAAAATCAGAAGAAACTGAATAATCATCTGATACTTCTGGTTGTATCCAAAGTGGGTTATTGTTAAAATCTATTCTTGGGGAATGTCCTGTACTATCTTCTCTTTTATAACAAATATCACATACCTTATTTCTTTTATCCTCTAACATATCCTTTCTTAACTCTCTCATTTGAGGTGAGTTAAAAGCAGATTCTATACTCATTTTTTTAAGATTGACCGGGTCATCAAATCCTCCTGCTATACAACAAGGTTTTAATTCTCCATCTGCTTGTGAGTATAAATGTAAAAAGGGTAACTTACAATAAGTTAAACTCATACTTTCAGTTTTAATTTTGTGATTTGTTTTTTATCAATTCCATACTTCTCGCATAAATATTTGATGTTTTCTCTACCTTCTTTTGTTGAATAAAGAATTTCACAATAATCTTCTGCTTCTCTAATTGATGAATTAAAATCTTGTTTTACTAAATCAACTAACCAACTTTCATATTTATTTGTTTTTTTACCTTTAATGTATTTCATATAATATCTTCCTTTTGGTAAAATACCAATGAGTGCAAGATATAGTTGGTTGGGTTCAAGTGATTGTGTATATGGTTGTATCTCTGAAAGAATCTCTATCCAATTAGGATTCATAGATAAAAAACGATGAACCATGTAATTACTCCATGTTTTCTTATCCGCATCTTCTAAACTATCCCAATATTTTGGATTTTGAACTGAAGTTACATTTGTTATGTGGTCAAATAATGTTTTAGTTGCCATGGTTTTTTAATTCTTTTGGTAATAATTCTTCGTTGATTTCACCACAATCCCCACATAAATATAATTCTACTGGAATTATTGCATCATTAGGTTGACCTGTTGCTATTCTCGATAACTTTAAGAATTTAGTTCCTGGAATAAATACAGTTCCATCACATTCATCGTTTGTACAAACCATTTCTTTGGCTTGTGTTAAATCTATTTTTGGTTGTTGTGGTGGTTGATTACCACCATTCATTCCTACTATTTTTGCCATAATTTATTTATTTAATCGAACCACTGGTCACGATTTGTTTTTATTTTCGTTATACCTGTTTTTCTTAATACTTCTCGTTTCTTTTCTTTCATTTCCTTTACTCGTGGATTTTTCTTTCTTTTCTTATGTTCTGCCATTTCATCAAGATATTCAAGAAAAGAATCAAAATTCTCTTTACCTAATATATCTAATTCTTCTTCAGTAAGTGGGTTATGTGGGTCGTACTTCATAGTTTATACTTTATATGGTAAATATACGAAATTATTTTGAATTATCCAAATAATTTATTGTTTTTCCCATATTTCAAAATCACCAGGAAAACTTCCTACTTGGTAACTTGAAATTTCTATATTATCTTCAGTTAGGATTTTTACATATCCATCGTAAGTTCCAACATAAACTCTATCTCCGATAGTTTCTACTGAGTAAACATTTTGTGCTTCATAGTTTCCTATTAAAGTACTTTCATTTATAGTTAAATCTGCTTTTAATGAGGCAACACCACCTTGAAAACTTCTATAAGGGTTTCCTTTAAAGGAATGAACTGAACCACCACAAACTGTTCCTGCTCCATAGTTTACTATACTTACAGAATCATCTAAATTTAAATCTATTAAACTTGTACCATGAAATGCATTCCAACTAGAATCATAAAAAGTTCTGGCAACATAAATTTTATCATCACTTACTAATAGAGATGTTGGTCCATCACCAACTTCATATGTAGAAGTTACATAATTGGTACTTGGGTTGATTTTTACTACTGTTGATGCATCACTATAATCAGCGTTCATCATAATACCAACATAGATATCTCCATTGTTTTCTACAATAGATTCTGGTAAACCATCTAAAGTTATAGATGATTCAATAGTATATGTTGATAAGTTTAAAATTTTAACATCACTTGTATTCCAATTAGTAAAGTAAAGTTTATTTTCAAGTATAATCATTTCTCTTGGAGATGATTCGTTTGTTGATATTTCAGAATCTAATTCTAAAAAACCATCTTCAAATATATTAAATACTTTTATTGTATGAGAGTTGTTTACTATTACAAATAATTTATCATTGTGAACTAATAATGATTGTACTACATCTCCTACATTTTCGATTGTGTTGATTACACCCTCATCATTTATTACTGATATTGAACCATTTGATTCACCGAAGTTTCCTTCATTTGCAACAAATAAAAGTTTTACTACTGGTTCTGGTATTATAAAAGCATCATCTCCTTTATCACATGATACTAAAGTTACTAAAATTGCTAAAAATATTATAAATTGTTTTTTCATTTTTTTGTTTTTAAATTATTCCTACTATTTGAATTATACAAGACATAAAAGTAATTTCTTTATCCACTACTAATGCATCTTTGTGTTGAGATTCTGATAAAATTAGAATTACATTTGATGTATTTGAACCACCATACTCACCTACCTTTTCATATAGGAATGTATATAGTTCTGTAAAATCTTGTGTACGAGAATCAGCAACTGCTTGTCTTATATTCTTCCACTTATTTGGTTTTGAATCATTTCCTTTAAGAATTTCGACTATTTTTGATTTTAAATCAGAATCGATTACAGAGGTTGTATCAAGTTTTAATTGTCCTTTAGATGAATTTAACTGACAAGTGTTAATAATCTTTCTAATATCAGGATATGAACTATCAATGATAGGTACAAGGTCTTTTGGTTGAAATACTATTGCCTCTCTACCTAAAATCTGTGAGATTTGTACTGCAACTTCTTTTTTAGATGGTGGTACAATCTGAAATTCTTGTGTTCTACTTCTAATTGGTGAAATTACTTTTTCAACATAGTTACAAGTTAGAATAAATCTACAATGTTTTGAGAAGGTTTCCATCAAGTTTCTTAAAAGTGCTTGTGCATTTGGTGTCATATAATCAAACTCATCAAGTATGATTATTTTCATATCTTTGAAACCAACAGTTGAACAAAATCCTTTTACTTTATTTCTAACAGTATCTACATTGTTCTCATCAGATGCATTAATAATGATGTGGTCACAATTAATTGAATTAACTATTAACTTAGCTAATGTTGTTTTACCTGTACCAGCTTTACCAAAGAATAAAAGATGAGGTATATCACTTGTTTCAAGGAATCCTGCTACTTTTTCTTTTAAATGTTCATTACCAACATATTCTGTTAGTTTGGAGGGTCTATACTTCTCTACCCATAGAGAGTTGTTTACCTTCTTGGTTGTATTATTATCTTCGAAAAATGCCATTTTAGAATGTAGAGTTTTTTACTTCTTTACAAAAATCTCCTAATTTTTCTAATTTAGTAATTAGGGATTGTTTTCCATTCTCATCAATACCTCGTTTATCATTTCGGTTTAATTCACCAATGATATCTTGTAATGATGATGCTACTATTAATAGAGCATCTTCTTTTGAGTTCAGAAAATTATCTGATACTCTGAACTTGTTTGCAATTGTTTGTAAGTTTGCCATGATTATTTATTTTATATTTATACAAATATACGAAATTTATTTGGAATATCCTAATAATTTCATAATTTTTTTTACTGTCTTATTTCCAACTTTGATTGTATGGTAATCAAAACCATTTTCATCTAATACTTTTTTACACAATTTATCAATTTCTACTGATTGTTGGTAATCTTGAAATCTCTCATCATCATTGTGTATAGTTTCACCTCGTTCTAATAAGATATTGATACAATCATATTTTTTATGTAAATCAATAACTAAATTGTGAAAAGTTTCTCCATAAAATTCAGCTGGATAACCTTTTGTATAATATCTGTGATATATTGTAGAGAATAATATTGGTGAATCTATTACTATATAATCTACTTTACCATAACATTCTGCTATTCCTCTATGTTGGTTTGCAAATACATAAAGTTGGTCTGATATTGCTGGTATGTTGTGGTCCCAAGCTAATTTCTTTGGAAATTCATAGGGATTGTTACAACTTATATGTTTCTTTTTTA
>Ga0209634_1001895_pt1 | contig 14978 bp, 30 predicted proteins | sample LinPmetageLP40_FD_184043 | JGI IMG/M metagenome (GOLD analysis project Ga0209634, IMG submission 184043) | Marine viral communities from the Pacific Ocean - LP-40 (SPAdes) (version 2) | ecosystem: Environmental > Aquatic > Marine > Oceanic | place: Pacific Ocean | collected 2010-08-26
AAAGGGCAAGCAACATAGCAAACAACCAAAGAAGATTGCTAAGAAAACTAAAACCTATAGGGCTTGATTATGTTAGAAGAATATAAAAAAGGCGGTAAAGCTAAAAGTAAACGAGATCCTAGACTAGCGAGGGCAGGAGTTAGTGGCTATAACAAACCAAAGCGTACACCAAAACACAAGACGAAAAGCCATGTGGTTGTGGCAAAGCAAGGAGATCAAGTTAAAACAATTAGATTTGGACAACAAGGAGTCAGAGGAGCAGGAAAGAATCCTACGTCTGCAAAAGATAAAGCCCGAAAGAAAAGCTACTACGCCCGGCACAACGCTCAAGACTCTAAACCTTCAAAACTAAGCGCAAGATATTGGTCACATAAAGTTAAGTGGTAAAGACCATAGAGTCTAATTCATTTTCTAAATAATCATGCAGCCCTTCCAGTTTAGGTCGGGCTTCTTTTAATATCTTCCTTATCAGCATTAACTCTCCGTCCTTGAAGAGTTTATGCAATTGGTCTTCAGGAACCCCACTAATTTCAGTGACTAGGTTTCCTGTTTCATCTATTATAATTTTAAAAGATAATAGATTGCCTTCCTTACAACTCACAAGCACCTCCTACACACGCAAGTTCTTGCGATCCTACAGTATTATCTTCTTGCTCATAATTTTCTAAATCATTCCAATCAACGTCAGGCATTTGCTCTAAAAGTTCTTGATATTGAGTAGCATTTATATTCTCATAAGGAGCTTGTTTATAAACGTGATCGCTATATGGAAGTAAAGATACTCCAGAACAAAGATCAAAGTTTTTCCAAATCCACTGCGCTACTTCTAAAAACTCATCGTCAGTATAATAAACGGTTATGCTTGGTTTATGTTCACACCAAAAGTTTTGATAAGTTTTCCACAACTGTAATTGTTCCATTGCTCCTACTTGTTCTACAGTAATACTATTATCTGGAGCTTTTGTAGGAAAAGAAAATACAGCAGACTGCTCTGACATTACATCTTGTTCTACAGGAAACCCTGTTTCACTCATAAAAATAGCTAAAGGATCTTTTTTATCGCTGCGAACTCTGCGTATATAATGTTTAGAAAATCGAGGATGTATTCCACTAGCACTATCTACAAGTTGACTAACTGTACCGCTAGGCTTAACGCAAGTAATAGCTGTAGAGGGATTAACGCCTAGCTTGGCAGACCATTCTTTGTTTGTTTCAATAGTTACATTGCGTAGTTCTTCAAGCCATTGTTCTAACTGATCTGAATGTCTTCCTAAAATTGAATGATCCATAATCCCGGTTAGACTTACACCAAGCAAAGCTTCTTCTTCTGTATTTTTTTTCCAACTAGCGCGAAGATATCTAAAATCAGTAAGAGTAGATTGAAGAGTTCCTATAATTGTAGCTATTCGGGCTTTGCCTTTTAAACTTGTAAGAGTATCGTCAGACCTAACAACAATCTCACTAAGATTACAAAACTGATTTGAACGAAGTATAATTTCTGAACAAGGATTAGTACCAAAGTCTTGTTCACTGTCGCGCCTACCGTTCCTAGCTGCTATCTTCTGTGCTGCTATACGACTAAATATTCCGCGCTCACCGGCTTTACTCTCATACATAGTCTGCATCTCACTAAGGAATGCTTCAAAGTCTGGCTTCTCAGTATAGGCTACAGAGTTGTTAGCTAGGCGGCGTTGACCTTCTGACTCCCACCACTCGCCTGACTTAGCTCTAGCCATGCGTTGATCTGACAGGTTAGATAAACTAATAAGGGCTGACCGTCTTACGCCACCTACTACTACAATATCTGCAACTTTACAGCACACATCGTGACACTCAATTGATGTTAACTTACGGCCCGCTGCTTTTTGAAAAAGAGTAGAACAAAAATTAAACAAATCTTCTAAAGGATCAGGGCCAGATGCTCGACCTCCAAATACTTTAAGCCTTGCACCCGCCGGGCGTATCTTACTGTAATCAACATTAGGAAGCTTACCTGCATACAGTAAACTAATTAGTTCTCGAAATGCACTAGACCAACCAATTTTACTGTCAGCAACTACAATGGTTGTTTCAGTAGCGTGGAATGTTTCTGCTACTACGGGTAGTTTATTAATAAAGTTTCTTTCTACGCTAAACCCTACTCCTGTACCGCACATTAGAACATACATTAACTCATCAAATGAGCGAGGATGATCTATGTGTAGGTAAGAGCAGTTAAACCCTGCAACATTATCTTTATCTAACGCTTCTCCTGCCGTCATCATGCAACGCATTGAAGGCATAACATTTAAATTATGTATTGCTTCCCATACTTTTTTACTATCTGAAACATTTAACTGTCCCCGCCTAATCCAAAAATCTACATAACGACTAACTGTTTCAGGCCATGTCTCGCGGCGTTTTTCCTCTGGCATCCATCTAGCATACCGACTCTTGTGTATAAATTCTTGATACTGATTCATGTTGTACTCTCATATTTAGTAAGTTGTTTTCGTTTAATGTATCTACGCTCAGAAGCAGTTTGTGTTTTTTTAAACTTCTTCTTACGCAAGAACCTGTCTCGTCTTTCTTCTTTACGAGTTATTTCGTTCATCTTCTTCTAAAAGCTCCACCATTTTATTAAGATACCAAATAGCTTTACGAGCATCTTGTACTGGTTTATCTTTACTAAAAAGTCTTGAGCCTGTGTATTTTAACACATTACCGTGACAATAATTTACTGCACCCATTAATCCTAAAACATCTACAATATAATCTATTGTTTCTATGTCACCATTGTTGTAATGAGGAGGATGATCTACTGCTTCTGTAATAGCATCAGAAGCTTTATTCCAACCTGTTCCTCCAGTATCCCATTCATTATCAGCTAAAGTAAAATATATTTTATTATCTTTCATCGAACTCATCTCTCTTATTGGGGTTAATCCAATCGTCAGGTATTGACTCGCGGCTATACCATCTAAAACCGTTAGCGGTTGCCCACTCGCCGTGACTTCTTTTAGTACCATCTTTACGTCTTTTAGCTTGAGGCATAGAGGCACTGGGGTTAGCAAACAAAAACACTAACTCTTTGTTTTGAGGCAGTGCTTTTTTAATCCAAATATATTTACTAAATTCTGCGTAGTCCCAGAACCTTCCTTTAGCTTCAAGTAAAATAGTTATGCCGTCTACTATTCTAACAAAATCAGGATGATACTTATGTTCTACAATATAATCTTCAGTGTCAGGATGAAATTCCCAACCCTCTAAAATTGTACTGTGAAGTTCATATTCAAAAGTAGAATCATATCCTTTAATAAGGTTCTTTTCTACTGGACGTTTAACTCTAGGTTTGCGAAAACCTTTTCTTACTTTCAATGTATTGTAGCCTCCCTCTTTTCAATTTCTGCGCTAACAAATAAATTAAGATCCTCTAAATAATGACTAGCTATTTTATTAACTTCGCCGCCGTTGTATAAATAACTTCCAATTGCAATTAATAAAGGTTCTAATTCTAAATATTCTATTTCATCGTCAATGATAATTTGTTTTTGTCCATCCATTGTATAAGCTCCAAGTCTATATTTTTAATGGATAGTGTAGGAAATGCTTTTAATAATTTTTTAATCCTATTGCTAATCCATTTAGGATGATACGCACTTAAATGCCTTGTTGCTGACAATGAATAATACATATCTTTAGGAATATATTTTAAAACATTAGAAGCATTTATTTTGTTTGCTTCTTCTTCTGGCAATAAAGATTTAAGCCACTCAACTAAAATACATCTTGTTTGTTTTCTAATTTGTTTAGCTTTTTTATTATTCATAATATTTCCATTACATTGGGTTCTGATTCTATATGAGTAAAATGAACTACGCCATTAGCGTACTTAAAACTTCTAAGACCTTGCCCGTCATTCGATGTTTTAAAGCAGTCATGTTTATATTTACACCAAGTACACCCTTTAGCAATTTTAATATTTCCTTTTTTACCATCAGGAACAGGAGTATAGCATAACTCAGGCGGTTCTTTTTTATTTAAATCAGAAAGTAAATGTGTAATTCTTGCAGAGGCATTTGGTTTTTCTAAATCTTCAGGCCGGTGTAAACAAAGTTCTCCTGACTCTTTATTTAAAACAAGGAACCCTCCATTAGAAGTTTGTTCTGCTTCTTCATATCCAGAGAGTTGTGCCATGTATCCAAAAGGATCGTCTTCTGATAAAGTTCCCTGACTAAATTTTCTAAAAGCAAACTTAGAAGCAGTTTTAACATCAACTACTTCTCCATTTATTTTACAATCCATGTGGCCTAAAACTCCATTAACTTTAACTTCTTTTTGTTCGTCAGTAACTGTGTAACCTGCCATTCTTACAAGCATTAAAACTATCTCTTCAAGTAAATGTCCATATAAAAACTTTAACTGAGTGGGGCCATCAATAAATCTAGGAGAGCCTGTGTCTTTCTTTTCATACCATAACTGCCTAGCCGGTTTGCCTATGTTTGACATTCGCAATGTAAAATCATTGCTTCTTGTAGAAGGTTTTATCCATTCTAGTAAGACAGTTTTAATTGCATTTACTGTCCGATCTAACTCTTTGTCATCAATAGGCAAAGCTTTTCCGTGTGATAATTCTTCTAAATTTTGATAAATATCAGACACTAAATTATCAAGAGATTTCATTTTTTATGCTCCACAAAATTTAATTTCCTAGTATCAGGATCAAACATTAAAATAACAACTCCTAATTCAAGTTGATTTTCTGATCGTGTCGTGCCGCCTTTTTGTTTTGTTTTAACGTCTATGAATTTAACTTTGTTATTTTTTAAAGCTATTAAATCAACTGGCCCGGTGCATCCGCAATTTAAAAAAACTTCGTATCCTTGATCCCAAAGCCAAGTAACTGCATAGTATTCTGCAAAGTCTCCTTTACGAGATTTGCTAGTGAGTTTCATACCAGTTGTCTCCAATATTATACTCACCATCTAAAGGACAATTTAATTTTAAAGAACACGTTGCTTCTTTAATAGACTGTACTCCTAACTTACCGACTTGTTCTGCTTGATCTTCTATAACTTCAAGCTGCCACTCATCGTGAACATTAGCTACAAACTTAGCATTAAGATTTAAGTCTTTTAATTTTTTATTAAAAATAATTAAAGACTCTTTCATTACAATAGCTCCGTTACCTTGAAGCAATGTATTTAAAGCGGCGTGTTCTGACCTAACAGTAAGCCTACGCCCATCTAATGCTTTGAGGTATCCCGTTGAAGCTTCTCTTGATATTCTATTTTTAAGAGTTTTAAATGATGGGAGACTACTAAAGAAGCGTTCTCTAAGTCTTTTACCTGCTTCTCTGCCTCCACCAACCACGCTCCCAAGTTTTGCATCTCCTGCTCCGTAGTTGAGGGCATATATGAAAGTTTTAGCCTGATCTCTTGATTCAAGTCTAGCAAGTTTCTGATTGGCTGTGTGAATGTCTCCGTTAAGTATTTCATTTATATACTCCTTATCATTCATTTCGTGCGCTAACATTCTAAGTTCAAGACCAGAAGCATCAATGCCTACTAACTTATAGCCTTTAGGAACTGTCCAACAACTCCGACACTCTGGGCCATAAGGCGACTTACTGCTAGGAATTTGAGCCATGTTAGGATGTGAATGTGTCATTCTAGATGTTACCGCACCATTAGGATTAACATAACCATGTACTCTACTAGTAGAAGTATCTACTACTTTGAGCCAACTTTTAACTTGAGCTATTCTTTTTTGAAGCATAAGGTACTTAGCAATCATTGCAGCTTCAGGTATATTTTTAACTTTATTTAAAGTACCCTCATCAACAATTGGCTGACCTGTTGGTGTACGTTTCTTGGGCTTCCAACCAAACTCTACTAAGTATTCTCCTATTTGTTTACGTGAGCCTAAATTAAAATCTACTACTGTGGTTCTAGTAACTTTACCATGTTCTCTTATAGTATCATATTCTTCCTCTGTAAGACGAACACCATTGCCCTCAAAATCAATAGCGGTCTTAGCTGTTATTCCAGACTTAGTATACTTAGGAAGTAATACTTTCTTTATAACTTTAGGTTTAAAAGTTTCATGTACTTCTGCCTGTACTAATTCAAGTTTTTCCTGTAGTTCAGCCACAAGAAGCATAGATTTTTCTAGGTTTAATAAGAAACCGTTGCGTCTTTGAGCATCTATTATTAAAGCTGTAGCGTGTTCTAGCTGAACAGATTTAGAAGTGAACCCGCGACTTTCAACTTTAAGTTTATTGTAAACTTTTTTATTTAATTTAACATCGTTAATACAATACTCTAGCATTTCAGGGGTATATTTATCCCATGCTCCTTCTGAGCTACCATAGTTTCCTTTCTTAAATCCAAGTCGATAGCCCCAACTTTCCAAGCCGTGACCTCCTTCTCTAGTAGGGTGAAACAACCTAGATAATACCAAAGTATCTACAGCTTTAATAGACGAAAGGTTTATCCCAGTTACAGATTCTATAGCCGGGATGTCATATCCTAATATGTTATGACCTATTAGTTTAGTAGACTTTAAAAGAAAGTCGCATCCTTCTTTTATCTGAGTGTTGTCAAAAGAATATATTTCTTTTGTATCTACATCCATAGCTACGATGCAGAAAATTACAGTCGGTTCTAAACCATTAGCTTCTATATCAAATAATATATTCATAGCTCTAACTCATCTATATCGTGGTGGTCAATTTCTTGAAGTCTCCCAGTTGCAGAACAATATAAAAGTCTAGTAGCTATGCCAACATCGCCAGTATATCTAGACTTTAAAACTCTTACTTTAGTTGTTGAGGCTTCAATAGAATCATCAGATTGTTGATTGCGCTCTAAAGATATAACACAATCGCTTAGTTGGGCTATACTTTGTGAGCCGCGCAAATGAGACAGTCCTGTTTCTATTCCATTCTCATGTCCACGATTGCCATCAATTCGACGAAGATGTGAAACAAGAATCATGCCGCATTTAGTTTCTTCTACTAAAGTTCTAAGCCTATGCATAATCCCATCAATTGCTTTACGTTCATCGCCCTCTAACATTGAAAGAACTAACATATGAAGATGATCTACTACTACCCACTTACAATCTAATCCTATGATCATATAACGAAGTTTAGAAAATATCTCATCTACATTATTAACCCCATGATGGGCATGAAGAAAAACTCTGTCGGCATTGTCGCCCATAAAAACTTTTCTAAAATAATCGTCTAGTTGATCGCCAGTATATTTCTCTTTAATTCTAGCTAAATGTAAAGGCGCACTAGCTTCAATGGCTGTTATTCCTTCAGCAGTTCTAGACCAACTTTCTTCTAGTGCTAGTATACCTACATTGTCTCTAGTATTATTTATAAGCCAATGCTCTATCTCTCTAGTAACACTAGATTTTCCTAGACCTGTGCCGCCAGTAAGAGTTACTAACTCTCCTGCTCGTAAACCTTCAAGCTTTAAATTAAGACCTTTCCAAGGATAAGGAATAGCTTTCTCAGTATTCATACGAATATTTTGATAGGCTTCTAACTGGTCTGAAAGACTAAGAACTCCTGAAGGCGTATAAATTTTAGATGCCCAAAAACACTGGACATAAGTAACGCTTCTGCCTTGACGCAACATATCATTAGCGTCTTTAAATTCTTCAGGCATATTTAATATTTTAGCTTTTCCGGGAGTAAGAAGTTTAGCTACTTTAGATGCTGCTTCTTGTCCGGGCTTATCATTATCAAAATTAATAATAACAGAAGCAAATGACTCTAGAAATTCAAGGTTTTGTTTTACATCTCTGACTGCATTAGTAGAACTTTTTACTGATACTATAGGCCATTTACTTCCTTGCATTTCATATGCTGCCATAGCATCGCACTCACCTTCAGTAAGAGTAATATATTTACCTCCTGCTTTAAATAAGTTTTGCCCAAACAACCCTGTTTCTTTTTGGTTTCCTTCCCATATAAAAGTTTTAGACGGCCCTCTAACTTTAGTAGCCGCCAACTCATGTCCATTAAAATAAGGGTAGTAATGTTTGGTGATAGTTCCATCAAGCTTAACACTGGCTTTAACGCCATAGAACTTTGCTGTTTCTAGTTTTATTTTTCTATCTGTAAGGGCTACAAACTTTTTATTTTCTGGACTTGCGAACTCTAGATTATCTTCCATCTTATTATTCCTTCGATACGTTGACAACTCCTTTACTGTATCTTTTTGTACTTCCGCTGTACTATAATTAGGAAAAAATTTACCACAACTAAAACATTTTGCACTGCCATTCTCATTGACTGCTACAGGATCACTCCCTCCGCAATCGTGACAAGGCTGTTTGAACTTTACAAATCCCATAATTATTCCTCATTGGTTGGGGACTCTATTATTGCATCGTCTATAAGATGCTCATCTAACTCTGATATTAAATGTAATGCAGCAGACCGCGCTAGAGTTTCCTCTAACGTGGCCTGATCCAACTTGGCTTTAGCTGCAACTAATACTCCAAAGATAGACTGCGCTTCAGCGGATAGCATAGCTACCTCGTAAATAACATCGTCTTTAGTGTAAGTTTTAGCGTTCATTTTACAACTCATCCTCTATGTTATCTTCAGCATCAAACTCTGAACCATCGGGTAAATCACCCTCTACTAAATTAATAACTTGTAAAGCTTGAAAGTCTAAGCCTTTAAAGTCTCCATACTTATTGCTAGTTTCCCACTCTCTATATTGAACCTTCACGCGAGAACCATTACCAACCTTACAATTTAAAGGGTTCTTAAACTTATCTACTAATCTAGGAGCAGGTCGCTGTTCTCCACTAGCCATCTCTAGCTTGCGTTTGAAAACAATGGTCTGTTGTCCTTCATCTAAAGTTTTAATAGCAAAACCTCTAGACTTAAAATCAGCAGCAGTGACTTCATCTACTTCTAAATTAACACTATACACTGGAGCGTACTTAGTGTTTGGCGTAGTAACGTGTGCAAAATAAGCATTTCCTTCTATAACTGCCATAACTTCTTTCCTCTTTAAGGTTTAAACAAAATGAACTGCGGAGTATATCATAGCTTTTACTACATTGTCAAGACTTTTTACAGCCTATTTCCAATACTATCAGGATCAATGTTATCAGACTCTTTAATAAAGATGCCATCAATCATCTTACCTTTCCTATCTTTAATATCATTATAAGCATGATCTAAACATTGCTTTAATGAATAACTATTACGAACTGCAATGTTAATTAGTATAACCATAATGTCACCTATATCATCTACTGGATCTTTACCTTTACAAATACTATCAGATAGCTCTCCTAATTCTTGTATTAATTTAAGCACTTGATTCTTATCATCAGAACCATCTATTAAATTTCTGGCCCTATGCCAATTAGCTATGTCATATATAGTATTTTCTATTCCATCTTCACTTAAAAAAAAGTCCCACGGATGTTGTTGCATTACAATATCTCCCAACCTAAAAGTATATTAGCTGCAATTAAACAGCACGTACCTAAGTTAATGATAGCAAATATAGTTCTAACAACAGCAACTATATCTGCTTCCCGGTTATCATCTGAAGCACGTTCTCCTAAACTTTTAGCCCACAGTCTCCATGCTTTCTTTAACCATTGTATCATGGCTGTCCTGTATTTATTTGCTTTTGCATATCTAGAAGAGTTTCGTATTCTGTTTTTTCCACAATAAATTTTATTACATCAGCTTCTTTAACGTCAAAGTTTCTGCAAAGTGTAGAGAGTGGAAAGCCGCTATATTTTAAAAGTTCAGTAGCAACTCTAGCTACTGCCATTGCTTCAGTCGATGGATTACCTGACATAGAATCTGCAAACATATTAATTTCCTTACATTAACGATAGTAAAACGGCTATCATTGTATAACAAATAAGGACAATAATAATAAACCTTATTGCTCTTACCCCAGAATGAGGTGCAGTACCTTCATCTTCAATCCCGTATTTTACTATCAGATGATCCAACCGATGACACATAGTAAGCCAAAGACGTTTGCCTACGTTTAGCAAGTCTTTCATCTTCTCTAGTACGGTGTTCATATTCAGTTCCTTCAGTTAGTTTTCTGTTAAAAATTTTATAAAAATTTTCCATAAATTTTTTGTGGTTCGCCTTCCTTGGCGTAAAACCTTTACCCATGATTAAAATATTCTCCGTGTACGTTTTCTCTCAAATTTCTAAGAAGTAATACAGCTTCAGTTAAACTTTTAGTTCGTTTAGTGTTGTACTGTTTACCAGAAACTCTAACTCTACCATAGTATCTGTTTTCTTTTTTATTAAAAAGAACACCTTTAAACCCTGTAGTATTATTTTTAGGAACCTTAGAATTAAATTGATTCTGTGAACCATTACAAACTCTAAGATTTTCAATCTTATTATTTAATTTATTACCATCAATATGATCTAACATTTTAGGAAGAAAGCCGTGACACATTAAAAATATTAAACGATGCTCTCTCATTTTATACTTACCAAATGCTATTCTACGATAACCAGAAGTTGTTATTTCTCCTTTAATTATCTCTCCTTTGTTGTGTCTATATCTTCCATTACCAGTATCAATTTTAGATATTAATCTTCCTAACTCTGGATTGTATTCAAATCTAGAATGAACATATTCTAATACTTTAGGTGTTACTTTTTTAATACTAACGTGCGCTGCTGTAGTCATTTTAAAGTTCCTCGTTGTCGTTGTGTTCATAAACAATACCAAAAGTAATAACAATAAATGGAAGTTGTAAAACAATACCATCAAAACACGCGGCTTTAGTTCCAACAAAATTATCTGCTGATATCCATACTGCGCGGGAATCGCAAGCTTCGATATCTAAACCAAAGCCATTGCGAAAATTTATACTTAAAGCCCTGCCCCACAAAAGCACTGTCATTTTAAGCTGCCTTCGCAAAATCAGATACAACTTGCCTAACAACTTGATGGCGATCAAACTGTAACGCCGCCAACTTATCTTCTTTACCTGATACTCTATGCGTTGACCAATCAGTAAGAGTATTGTATGCGGCCCACATTGTACTGCCCAAACGCTTACGATAAACACCAGTATACTTCTGCCACATATATTCTAAGTTAGAGTTGCGGCGAGGCAGATGATCTATAATGGTAACAGGATCATTACTAATACCTTCCTCTATAAGTTTCTCAGCAGAGGTACAAGCACTTGCCTCTACAAACAATTTAAATACTTCCATATCAAATAGTTTAGTATCTTGCCACTGTAACCATAGATCACGCTCTTTACTAAACACATTGAGAGAGTTCATAATAATGTTAGAACCCTTATCAATATCTAAAGACTGAGTATGCCTAGCCCTATAGACTGCAACCTCTCCAGTTATAAAGACTTGAAGATTAGTACAAGCAAACTGAGTAGCCGCCGCACTAATCATAAAGGGCCACGTACCATCGAAGCTAGTAGTAGCTAATAGACTTAGAGTTGCACGATCACCGTCGCCAGTATGGTATGTCATAGCAGGTAAATCATACTTAACAAAACATCTAGCACCATTATGGCTTGTACGGATATGTTCGTTTATACCATTAAGATCAAAGTCAGAACGCTCTAACAAATTTCTAGTGCTATCTATCATATCTTTATAGCTAACAGTCTTGTACTTAGGACTATGTATTCCTAACTGTTCGCCGGTATCAGTTCTATAAACAGCAGACTTATCACTCTGTATATCAAGACCACTCATAGTTGCGTAGTGTAATGGTGCTACACCAACATCAAAATCTGCACTACCATAACCATCATTACGGATTACATCTATATCATACTTATTGCTAAACAAATTTACAATACTCATTGTTCCTTTCCTCTTTAGTTTTAGATTAGTATAAATTGTTTTACTTCTTTGTCAAGTTCTTTTTGTTTTATTTCTTTAACTTCTTTAGAATTTATAGGAAACTTCTTTAGTTTTCTTTCACTTAGTACATACACTTGTTGCCATTTGCTACCGGCCTCAACTCTCCAACCACCATACCAACCACCTATCCAAACTATTACTGGGGTATAACCGCGCTCCAATACTTTAGCGGTTGTTGGATTATCTATTGCGTACTGGCTTTTTACTGGCATTATCTTTTACCTCTCTTTTAAAAAAATTAAATTTCTTTCTAATCCAACAGGTTGCACAGTACAATCCATCCTTTTCTTTAACTATAGCAATTACTCCACATTTACATTTACTATCCACATTAACTTGCTCCTTTAAACTATTGATTTAACTAGCCATTTTTGTGATAAAGCTTGCTGTTTAGTTTTAATATTGTTTAACATTTTAGATGACCTTTCAAACTTTGCATAGGTCATAGTGTCATCTACTTCCCATTTTCTACGAACACGCTGTGCAAAAGTAGAGGGTTTAATCCCTATAATTTCTGCATATTCTGTAATAGTATAAAAATTATCTTCTATTAATGTAGAGTGATTTGTACCTACAAACCTTAACTCTCTATCTAAAGATCGCATACTCATGTGTGTTGCTCCACCATTAAAGTTGCATAGGCTACTGCTTCATCTTCAGTCATGCCCTGATTAATACCATACATATACCAATATTCTATGCATTGATTTTGATAGTTACTCATCTGTATCTCCTAATAGTATACCTTCATAAATTTCTAATAATGTATTGGTCGGCATATCACAATACGTGCAGTCAATAAGCGATATAGTTATACCTTCCTCTTCAAATATTTCTGAGTGTCCTTGAAAATATACTGCTCCTCCATCTCCATCTATATGTATATATGATATTGTACATATCTCTTCATCTTCTTCATCTTCCTCTTCACTTTCTAAAATATCTTTTGTTATAATTTTATGAAGAGAAGGTTTAAAAGATTGAAGTAATTTATAATAATCTTCTGAAGGAATCTTTAATAATTTTATTGCTTGTTCATGTGTCATATTAAACACTCCACTGTTGTTGAATGGCTTGGGCTATACCTTCAAAGGTTTTACTTCTTATCTTCCACCTATCTTTAGACGGAGGTAAGTAATGCAATCTCATCTGTTGATTGCGAGGCAGTATGTCATAAACCTTTTTAACATTATTAGTTTCTTTTAACTTGGGTAATCCATGTAGCCATAGCCCAGTTTTCTTAGACTCAGGATGCCCAAACATCCAAGGCTGTACATACTGTGTAGGTTTAAATGGCAACACACCAACAGGATTTTCCATACAAACTTTATCGCAACAAGCCTTTGCTAACTCCCATAGTTTGGTAGTCCATTCAATAGACTCTAATCTTTGGTGATGTTTATCTTTACCTTTGCCATACCAAGCATTACCGCTAACAGCTAGTGCTGTACATGGTGGATGAAGTATTATTAAGTCCCACTTATTAATTGTAATGGTGGGGATAACATCACCTTGTAAATGATATAAACTATTATCATCAGCAGGTAATAAATCACATGACCAAGCATCATGCCCTGCATTCCTAAACTCTCTGCGAATAGTACCGCTACTCTCACAACCTATTAATACTTTCATAATAGTCTCCAAATTATAAAGCTAAATTACTGGCAGCATCTAAATTTTTCATAAGTTTATCCCAACAAGTTTTGGTAATCCCAGTTATTATAAACTCTCTTTCATCTAAAGTTAAATCAGGCATGGCTTGTTGTATTAACTCACCGCCTCGCCATCTAGCATATTGATCCATAGTAATATCTAGTTCCATAGTATTAACGGCGGCTGTAACTGGTGAAGTTCTAGTAATATTAAGCATCATAATTCTCCGTAATTTTAATATCAAATGGTTTACTATCTTTATGAAACAACGAAACCTCTATAATTTTTTCTTCATTTTCAAAATGTTCTTTAATAATATCAAAAAGATCTGACGCAAAAACATTTTCATATTTATCGGCTATTTGTAGAGCCAAAGAATAATGAGATGGACTAGTCTCATTAGAGGTTATGTTTAAGGTAGTCCAATCATTGTTTCTTTCAATTTCTAATGCTGTTACTCTATGTATATTAATCATAATTATTCTCCGCAATATCTATTAAGGCCATCAATACTTCGTGAGCTTCTTCATATGTTTCATAAAGAATATTATTAACATCACAGTTATGCGAGTAATCAATAACTTTAAAGCCGTTTGCTGTGTCTTCTATTTCAATTAAATAATCTTGTCTTTTATCCCAATCATCTGTAACTCTACATGGCATTTTCATATTACTCTCCAGTTAAATAAGTATAGTGAACTTCACTTACATGGTTTCCATCAACCCACTTCGGTGACTTAGTTGATAACAAATTACACCAACTATTCCACAGGTTTTCTGTACCGTAATCATGGCATACTTTTATATAATTTAATACTTTTTTATTGTTAGTTTCTATTGCTTTAATACCTTTAGATTTATTATTAAAAGATAATGTTTTAAGTTCTATTCCATACAATCTAATATTATGTATATCCATACAACCAACTAGCCCTGCTGTTAACTGACAAGCGAACCCTGCTTTAGGAATACCCAATCCATTAACTCTTAAAAATATTTTCATTAGTGAATATGCTTTATCATCTTCAGATTTATTAGAGTTTATTACCGCCATCATCTGAGCATACATTTTATGTTTGTGGGCTTGAAGATAAATGTATGTTTTAACTTTGTTACCCCATAAATATTTACTGTTTAATCCGTTGGCTCTCACATCATTTATCTGATCACCTACGCCCAACCAATTCTGCTGAATGCTTAACACTACCATTAATACAACGTCTGCTAGGTTGTTGGCTGATCGTTGAGCATACTGCTGACATTTTACTGCATGAATTCCGTACATGGCGTAACCTCCAAGGTATGTTGCAAGGCTTGTCTGCCTCGATGCCTTTTCAACGATCTCACAAACCGTCGATCCTGTCAAGCCCTTTCCCCGCGCATTATGCGATTGTGAAAGAGCGCACACGTTTTA
>Ga0209634_1001896_pt1 | contig 14977 bp, 10 predicted proteins | sample LinPmetageLP40_FD_184043 | JGI IMG/M metagenome (GOLD analysis project Ga0209634, IMG submission 184043) | Marine viral communities from the Pacific Ocean - LP-40 (SPAdes) (version 2) | ecosystem: Environmental > Aquatic > Marine > Oceanic | place: Pacific Ocean | collected 2010-08-26
TTCTACTAATACACCAACAAACACTCCTACTAATACACCAACTAATACTCCAACAAATACACCTACTAATACCCCTACTAATACCCCTACGAACACTGTAACGCCAACAAATACGCCAACTAACACTCCTACAAATACTCCGACTAATACACCGACTAATACACCGACTAACACACCAACTAATACTCCAACAAATACACCTACTAATACCCCTACTAATACTCCTACTAATACTTCTACTCCAACTAACACGCCAACTAACACACCGACTAACACGCCAACTAATACACCGACCAATACTCCAACAAACACTCCAAGTAATACACCAACTAATACTCCAACTAATACTCCGACCAATACTCCGACTAATACTCCGACAAACACTTCAACTCCAACTAACACGCCAACAAACACTCCAAGTAATACACCAACTAACACGCCAACTAACACGCCAACTAATACACCAACTAATACCCCAACAAATACTCCGACTAATACCCCTACTAACACACCAACAAATACCTCTACTCCGACTAATACCCCTACAAATACTCCAACTAATACCCCAACAAATACTCCAACTAATACCCCTACTAACACACCAACAAATACCTCTACTCCGACTAATACCCCTACGAATACACCAACTAATACCCCAACAAATACTCCAACTAATACTCCGACCAATACTCCGACTAACACTCCGACTAACACGCCAACTAATACACCAACTAATACCCCAACAAATACTCCGACTAACACTCCGACTAATACCCCAACAAATACTCCTACTAATACTGTAACACCGACACCTACTCCATCAGGTGTACCAGGAGCAACACCTAAGGCTTTATTATTTATAGTTGAAAACTCTAATAACACTGCTTTTGCAACCTATATGAACAATCAAGGTTCTTCTTTCTTTGGATTTGGATTCGCCTCTGTACCACAAACGGCTACAGATATAACAACATTTATGGATTGGCCAGGATTCTATAACGGTACAGCACCTACTGTAATTGAGGCAGATATACCTCAAACGTCAGGTGGTAATGATTCATTTGGTAATACAATTAGTCAATATAATTTTGTAACTACTGAGGTACCACAAGGAACTGCGAGTGGTGGTTGGTATTATTGGTTAATACCACAATCTCAGTTAGGTCTATCCTCTAATAGACAGTTAAGTATTGGTTATAATATTAATTCGGACCCTAATACATTAATTTCTTCGGGTATGGAACCTACAATATATCAGTATGGTGGAAATTATACGGGAGTAAATTGGCCGGCTGACACATATAGAATGTATAGTTCATACTCTAATCCAGCATTTAATATAGGTAATAATAGTACCGATGACTTATACTTTAAAGGTAATGTTGTTGGATAAAAAAATAAGAATTAAAAAAACTAATACTAAGGTAACACCAAAGTATTTATAGTAATAAAAATAACGATAAACGTAACGAATGTCATTCATATATAAAAACCCAAACATAGGAAATACCTTAAGTGAACCAAATGTAGTTACTAGAACATCAGTTATTGGTACTAACTATAGTGTCTTAGAGACAGGTGGTTATAGGGAAGTATGGGGATTAAAGGATTTAAATTTTCAAACCTTTGGTGGTTCAGGAACAATTGAAAATAGTGGTAACACTATACCAATCAATTATTCAAAATCTAATTTAGGGTTTATACCAAGTAAGGTCACAATCGATGAAGATGGAATATCTTCAGGAAGAAGAAGACTTGGTATGCAGGTATATGTTCATGAAACAAACCTTGTTTACCAATACGTTATAGATAACTATGAACAATTATTTAATGCCGCTATTGGGTCAATACAAGAAGTTGCGAGTAAATATGTTGTATCCGATAATACTGCAGTTGGATTAACTCTTGTTAACGCATGGTTAGACTCATCAATTGAAGGAGTTAGTGGAGTGACGCGAGCAAACGCCAGATGGAAAATATTTTACGGTACTGATATTACTGTAACAGGAGGTACCTATACTAATGGTACTGCAATATTTACTAATAGTACGGGAGGTACATTTAATGTAACAGGTTTTACAACAGGCTCCACTTCTTATACAAGTTGGGAAGCAACGGGTGATAATCAATCACCGGCAGTACCTATTAATGTTGTTGACACGTTTACCTTAAAATTTACAGGGGCTATTACATCAGGAGGGGCAGGTATAGTTACTGATTCAGCGATTAGCGCTAATGAAATGACCATTGGTTTAATAAACAACGGTGGTTCACCTACAGATAAAACATTTTATAGAGGAGACGGCGAATGGCAAACACCTACCGATACTAAATTAACAGGTGGTACTTATAATAATAGTACTGGTATAGTACAATTAAAAAATAGTGATTCGTCTACAGTTACTTTAACAGGTTTTACAACAGGAACAACCGAAGATACGTTTGTGACTGGATTAACATATAGTCAAGTAACAAAGGCTTTGACTTTAGGTTTAAATGATGGTGTTGACTTTACCGCGTCAGGTTTCGCGGCTGAAGTAATTGGAGGAACTTATAATAGCGGTGCCGGTACAATTACATTAAATAATAATGATGGTACTACATCTACAATAACAGGGTTAGGAGCCATAAATACTAATATTTATACAGATGACGGAACACTTCAAGGTGACCGCATCGTAGACCAAGATACTCGACACTTAACATTTAGTGGTGGAACAGGAGTATCAATGGGTACAGGAACAACGTCTCCTGTATGTGCCTTATTAGAGTTAGCAAGTGAGAATCAGGGGTTGTTAATACCTCGGATGACCCAAGCGCAAAGATTAAGTGTGTCAACACCCAAACCAGGTCTTCTATTATACTGTTTAGACAGTACAGGAGATGGGGAAGAAGGTCTTTACATGTATAAATCGATAGGTTGGGTCAATGTACTCTAAGCCTAACTAATAATAATGAGGATAATTATCAATAAATAAAAAAAAACAAAAAAAATGGCAACAAATGGTTTAAATTTACAAACTAGCGGTTTGAAACTTTCGACAGGAGCATCTTCAGTATCAAGACAATTCATCAAAAGTGATGGTGGATTTGGTTTTAATACGATAACTCCAAGTACTGATTATCACTTTAAAAGTGTATCAGGTGCTACGATAGGTTTTAGACTAGAAGGTTTAGGAGCGTCCAGCTCAAACACTAATTTTTTAGTCGCGGACGCTGATGGTGTTCTTCAAACACGTAATGACATTGCCGTAGGTACGGTAGTGACTAACGTGACGGAAGCATCAAATGTAGTAACAGTGGCGTATAATGATGTTGTATCTACAACATTCACTATTGACGCATTAACAAATGTAGCTTATGATACGTCATGGGGTATAGCACAATCAGGTACAGGTACAGTATCAGGTGACTTTGAGTTACCTTTTATTACTGCAGGTACTTACAACGCGGGTACAATTACTTTAGCGATAAACGGTGGTCTTGAATCAGACATTTCAATTACAGGTCTCGATGTAGGGTCAATGAGTAGTTGGAAAATCGGTTCTACTACAGGTACAGACCAAGACGTAGAAAACGGAGAAACTGTTGACATAGTAGGTGGTACAGGTATCTCTGGTGTAGTTGGAGGTACAAGAACAGTTACTTTAAGTCTTGATGATACAGGAGTAAGTTCAGCATCTTACCCTGCTAATGCTCAGAGTACAACAACATTTTCAGTAAATGCTCAAGGTCAATTAACTGCTGCTGGCTCTCAAGCAATTGATATTACAGCATCTCAGGTTTCTGATTTTACATCAGCATCTGAAACGGCTATCTTTACATCGGCTAATTTTACAGATACTACAGGAGCGTCAGGGATTGACTTTACAGTCGTTAACGGACAATCAGTATCAGGAGTTTTAGTAAACTCATCTATCAATACTGCTGGTACTACAGGTACAGGTTCAATTGATTTAGGAGGAACATTAACATTTAACTCTACTGATGGTTCAGTAGTAGTTACTGATAGTGGTTCAGGTACATTTGACTTAGCGGTTGACGCATCGGCGGTTTCAGATTCATTTGTATCAGGTGCAACTTTAAGTAATGGAACATTAACATTAACTTTAACTAACGGTAAACCTAATGTAACTGCTTCAGGGTTTCAGTTTAACTTAAGTAGTGATAGTGGTGTCGGACAAGTGCTACAATTAGGTAATACTTTACAACTTTTAGGTGGTACAGGTATTACAGGTGTAGGTTCAGCAACTGACACAGTAACATTCAATCTTGATGATACATCAGTATCTGCTGGTGGTTATGGAGCGGCTAATACAGTAGCGACATTTACAGTAGACGCTCAAGGTAGATTAACCGCAGCGGCTGATGTAACAATTGATATTACAGCATCTCAGGTTTCTGATTTTAATACTGAAGTTTTAGCGGATGTATTTACGAGTAGTAATTTCGTTGATTCGTCTGAAGTTAATTTCACGGTAAGTGCGGGAGCATCAGTAACGGCAGCGTTAATTAATGGTTCTATTGCAAACGCAAGGTTAGCGAATGATTCATTAACATTTGCGGGAACTGCGGGAACAAACTCAGAGGTGGACTTAGGTGGAACATTAACCTTCGCATCTTCTGATGGTTCAGCAGTAATTACTTCAACTGCGGGAACTGATACGATTGACATTACAGTTGATGGTTCAGTAACATCTCAAAACATCTATAATACTAGTGGTACATTAACAGGAGCAAGAGCAGTTACTCATAATGGTAACGAACTAGCGTTTAGAGGTGGTGATTTAACAATGGAAGCTACTGTGTTCTCTATGGACCAATCACAAAGTGCTATTGGTATGGGAGTAGCTACACCTGCGGCAAGTGCGGTAGTTGAGGTAGCATCAACTACTAAAGGTTTCTTATTTCCAAGGATGATAGAAGACCAACGTATAGCGATTTCTAGTCCAGCAACAGGTTTGATGGTTTATCAAACAGATAATGATGAAGGTGTTTACATCTTTAAATCATTCGGTTGGGTACAAGTAATCTAATTAAGATAAAAAAATTCAATATAATTTGTATTGAAACTATTTATCATTAAACTATAATTAACCGGGAGAGATTAACGTCTCTCCCAAAGCCAAAAATAAAAAAAATTAAACAATGGCCACTAACGGAGTATATTACGACAGTTCAACAGGGTTAAACCTCACATCAGGAGGCAGTGCACGAATTAACATTGCAACTGGTGGTGGGATAACATTTAATAGCGATTATACGTTCCCAACTGCAGATGGTGGGGCTAAAGAAGTCCTAATGACTGATGGAGCTGGTAATGTTGATTTTAATACGATACCAAACGCATCACTTGACAATTCATCAGTTACGGTAACTGCGGGTACTCTATTAGATAATGGAGGTACGGTTTCATTGGGTGGTACTATAACTTTAAATGTTGACCTTTCAGAATTAACTACAACAACAACTGCGGGTAACGCTGATTTCTTTGCTGTTGTTAATTCATCTAACAGTCAATTTAAAATTGCGCCAGGAAGTATTAATATATCAACATTTAACAACGACGCTGGATTTATTACATCTGCGGGAAATACTAATATATATGGTTCAAATGGTACATTAAGTTCATCAAGAACGTTAAATCAATCAGCTAATGATTTATTATTTAGAGCGACAAGTGCTGAATCGACAAAAATATTTAAATCTAATAGTACTGTAATTACTAATACGAAACCAAGAGTATATCTCGAAGCGGATAATTCATACACTACGGTTCTTCAAATACAAAGTAGTTCTAATACCACCGTTAATCAAATTGAAGGTTATGACCAAAATGGTAAACAAAATTTTGAAGTAGACGGTTTAGGTAATTTACAGGCAACATCTAAGTCGTTCTTAATACCTCATCCAATTAAAGAAGGTTTTAATTTAAGACATGGTTCATTAGAAGGACCTGAACATGGTGTTTATGTAAGAGGTAAATTGGATGGTAATAAAATTATTGAATTACCTGATTATTGGTTAGAATTAGTAGATGAGAGTACCATCAGTGTTCAGTTAACACCTATTGGGTCACATCAAAATTTATTTGTTAAGGATATTGTTGATAATACTGTGATTGTAGGTAATTCAAATATTCTAAATTCTAAAATTAAGTGTTTTTACTTAATACAAGCTGAAAGAAAAGATATCGATAAGATGTTGGTGGAGTTCCCAAATGGGGATAGTTCAATATAGAACCAAAGTTAATTTAAAATATTAATAAAGAGGATTAGTCCTCTTTTTTTATGCCTTTATAAATCTCTAATAATCTGAGACTGTCATTTAATTTGGTTTCTAAAACTTCAAGTTCTTTCGGGTCATTAGTTTCTATAGATGCGGTATAATAATTAGTTTCCGCTTCTACAACTATTTCTGTTATTGTTCTTAATAATTTCATATCAATTATAAATATCTGAAAATGGTGTTTAGTTCTTTACAATTAAATATTTTATATGATTTTTTAGTATAAGAATAAAAATATAAACTTTTAAATAGAATAAAATAATGGCCCGTAAACCACAAACAATTTTTGTACAAATAGCAGCATATAGAGACCCTGAATTAGTAAAAACTATTGAGGATATGTTGGAAAACGCTAAAAAACCTCAGAATTTAGTGTTAGGTATTTGTAGACAATATCATCCTGAGGACGAATTTGATAATTTAGATAAATATCGAGAAGATAAAAGATTCCGAATTAATGATGTGCTTTATACTGATGCCAAAGGAGTATGTTGGGCTAGAAATCAAGTTCAACAACTATATGGTGGAGAGATGTATACATTACAAATAGATTCACATATGAGGTTTGCCCCAAATTGGGATACAGAACTAATAAAGATGGTTAAAGACCTTCAAAAATTAGGTATACCTAAACCATTGTTAACGGGGTATGTCTCTTCATTTGACCCTGATAATGACCCTCAAGCTAGAGTTATGGAGCCGTGGAGAATGTCCTTTGATAGATTTATTCCTGAAGGTGCGGTCTTTTTCTTACCTGAAACAATACCGAATTGGAAAGATTTAGATACTCCCGTACCTTCAAGATTTTATTCTGCACATATGTGCTTCACTTTAGGTCAGTTTTCTGAAGAAGTACAACATAACCCTGAATATTATTTTCATGGGGAAGAAATATCAATAGCGGTAAGAGCGTTTACGTGCGGATACGATTTATTTCATCCACATAAGACACTAATTTGGCATGAATATACACGTAAAGGTAGAACTAAACAATGGGATGATGATTCAACTTGGGGTGATAAAAATAGTCACTCACATTTAACTAATAGAAAGTTATTTGGTATGGATGGTGAAAAACAAGAAGGTCACGAAGGAATTTATGGGTTTGGTACGGAAAGGACCTTAAGACAATATGAAGAGTATTCAGGTGTGTTATTTTCAAAAAGAGCGATACAACAACACACTATAGATAAAAAATACCCACCTAATCCAGGTATTGAAGAGTTTGGTAGTGAAGAAGAATGGTTAAATAGTTTTTCTTCAATATTTAAACATTGTATAGACGTTGGTTTTGATAAGGTTCCTGAAAAAGATTACGATTATTGGGTCGTAGCCTTCCATGGTGAAGATGATAAAACTTTATTTAGAAAAGACGCGGATAAAAATGAGATTGATAGAATGATGAAAGACCCCGAAAAATACTGCAAAGTATGGAGAGAGTTTCCAACAGCAGAAAAACCAAAATATTGGGTCGTTTGGCCATATTCAAATTCTAAAGGTTGGTGCGATAGAATAACAGGTAATTTATAAAAATATGAAAAAAATAGCATTTCACTCAAATCAATTGAGTATAAGAGGAACTGAAGTAGCTCTTTATCAATACGCTAAGTATAATGAAGAGGTTCTTGGTAATAAAAGTATAATTATGACCTTACCAAATCGAGATATGGGAGCGTATCAGAAATTCGCAGATAGATTCGAAGTGGTTATTATGGAATTTTGGGAATATGAAAATTATTTGAAACAAAATAATTTTGATTATTTCTATATCACAAAAATGGGAATTAATGATGGGTATTCCTTAGAATCTATAAAAACAATTGTACATACGGTTTTTAGGTTTAATGAACCTCACGGACACAAATATTTGTTTATTTCAGATTGGTTAGCGAAGGACCAAGGATACTCACCAACAACACATTCTCTACCTTATATCTGTGAACCTTTACCTATAGTTGAAGATAACTTAAGAAATTCTTTAAATATACCTTTAGACGCTAAAGTATTTGGGGCGTATGCTGGTAAAACAGAATTTAATATTAATTTTGTTAAAGAAGTAATTAAAGAGACAGTTAGGAAAGACCCTAAAACGTTTTTTATTTTTATGAACATTCCTGAATTCGATAATCATCCAAATATTAAATTCTTACCATCTTCTTATGATTTGATTGAAAAATCTAAATTTGTTGATACTTGTGACTATATGATACATGCTCGAAGTGGTGGTGAAACATTTGGGTTGGCGGTTTCAGAATTTTCACTTGCAGGTAAGCCCGTTATAACATATGGGGAGTCAGGGGAAAGGGCTCATATTGAAATGTTAGGGGACTATGGTATTACGTATAGTAACCCTGAAGAATTAAAAGATATATTTGAAAACACTCAAAAATATCTTAAATATGAGGATTATTCCGCACCATACTTAATTTTTTCACCTGAGAATGTAATGGAAAAGTTTAATAATTTAATAAAATAAAAAAATTTAATAAAATGAAAAATATTTTAATATCAACAATATCGTTTGTAAACACTAAAAAAGAAGCTTCAGTAATTTATACTAAATTTGCTAAAAGATTAGTCAATGACGTTTTAACTAAAACACCATATGACGTTATGGTGACTACAAATCGTAGCGACTTATTCGATGATGTTTCACAATCCGAAAGAGTTTTTATTATACAAAATGATTTAGAATCTCACAGAACTCATGTAGGTGCGTTTAATCAATTATTAAAATTTACCGCAATAAAAAATATTAACCCTAAATATGATTGGGTTCTTTATTTAGACTGTGATGCGGGATTTATAGATAAAGTTAACCCTATAGAAATAGACGAGTTTATAGAAAGAAGTGATGACGATTTTATTGCGTTAAGAACTGACGCAACATATGATGAATCTTTGGATAAATATAATAAATCTAAGGAAAAAGGAACTTACGAACTATTCAACGACAAGTTTAAATTTTACGGAGAAAACCCTAAGTGGAGCGGAGCGAAGCTACCTAGCGAACATATCCTATTAATTAAAAATAATGAAAAATTACCAAATATGGCCGATGAATTCGAAAAGTTTTGTACAAAATTTGAAACACAACAGGAACCACATATAGTAACTTTTGATATGGAATCATTTGAGATAGGTATATCTGCTCATTTATCAGGATTTAATGTGAGAGAAATGGGGTGGGCAAATCAACAGTCAATACTTAAAGTTGGTTTTAATGCTAATAATTGGGAAAAAATTAAAGTATAGTGAATAGAAATTTAATATACGGCAGACTAAGAGACTTAGGATTTAAACCTAAGGTTTGTATTGACGGGGGCGCCTGTCGAGGTGAGTGGAGTAGTGAAATTAGAGAGATATTTCCTGAAACATATATTATGGGAGTTGACGCTAATGATTGGAATGGTAATGGTGGATTTCCCAATACTAATGTTGGGGAAGTCGAAGTTCTATCTAATAAAGAAGGTGAGGAAGTAATATTTTACAAAAAAATTGAAGGTCACTGTACTGGAGATTCTTTATTTAAAGAAAATACGACTCACTACTCCGATGAACTTTTAATTAAGGAAAAAAGAACAACAACAACCCTGAAGTCGCTTTGTGAAAAACATAATATCAAAAAAATAGATTTATTAAAACTTGATACCCAAGGTTCTGAAATTATAATAATGGAAGGGATGGGTGATATGTTAAACAGTGTAGATTATATTGAGTTAGAGTGTTCAATAATCGAATGGAATATTAATGGGTGTAAAATAGGGGACGTAATAGAATTTTTAAGTCCCCAATTTGAAATATATGAGATTGTAGAGTTTCATCGACTTAATAATGTTGAGTTAATACAGGTTGATGTAGTCTTTAAAAACAAAAATTTAATATGAAAAAAATAAAAATATCCGCCGATTATGATACCTCAGAAAATTTAGTTAAAAGGTTATTATATCAATTTAAAACATGTGAAGATGATGTATCAAATATTGAATTTGTTTATGATGACTCATATGATGTTATAGTATTTTTTAATAACGTTAATTGTAAAATAAAAAAAGGTTCTAAATCTTACGTATTTCCACATGAACCATCATGGGTTGGGACACATCAAAAAGGGTACCATAATCATCTTGAAACTACCGTATTTGGGTTTAATAATGAAACTTACACCCCCCAAGAGGTATGTGATAAATCTAAATCGTATACTTTTTATGGTGGTAGAGGCCCATGGGTAGATAAAGAAGAGGATTGGAATTATGAGAAGTTATCATCATATGAAATACTAAAGACTAAAAATATATCATCAGTCATAACAAGATTAAACTCTGAAGATATCCGACCTGAAGGATGTTCATATAAATACCGTCATGAACTAAATGAGTTTTTTAGCGAAAACGCTAAGTTTATTGATTTTTATTCAGGATGGGGAGAAATATCAGACCCATATAAAAAATCTGCAGTAAAGGACTATAGGTTTAGTATTGCAGTAGAAAACCAATTTACTGAAAATTGGATTACTGAGAAATTTTTTGACAGTATACTATACAATACTATACCAATATACTTTGGATGTACTAACATAAAAGAATTATATCCTGAATTAGGGTATTTTGTATTTGAAGATATCACAAATCATCAACAATGTTTAGAATTAATAAATGAAATCGAAAATAATTCTGAAGAATTGTATAAAAAAATGTTGCCAGAACTTCTAAAGATAAAAGAAAAGTACTTTAAAAGTCACAACTTACTTAAAAAAATAAATAACTTATAATATGGAGTTTAAAAACAATACTACGATAGTAACGGGTTTATGGAATATAAAAAGAGACAAATTATCTGAAGGGTGGTCACGAACTTTTGAACATTATTTAGAAAAATTTAATGAATTCTTAGATTTACCATATAATCTTATAATATTTGGAGATAAAGAGATTGAAGAGTTTGTTTTTAAAAAAAGAACAATAGAAAATACTCAAGTCATAGTTAGGGACCAAGAATGGTTTAAAAATGAGTTCTATGACAAAATTCAAGAAATAAGGCAATCAGAAAAATGGAGAGGACAGGCGGGATGGTTATCGGAGTCAACGCAATCTAAATTGGATATGTATAACCCTCTTGTTATGTCTAAAGTCTTTTTAATGCACGATGCTAAGATAATGGATAAATTTAAATCTAGTCATTTATATTGGTTAGACGCGGGTATAACAAATACTGTACATCCCGGATATTTTACTCACGATAAAGTTATTGATAAGTTAGGTAATATTGATAAAATAACGTTTATATCTTTTCCATATGAAGCTGAAAATGAAATTCATGGGTTTAATTATAAAAAGATGTGTGAATTAACATCATCTAAAGTTAATAAAGTATGTAGAGGTGGGTTTTTTGGAGGGCCAGTTGAATCTATTTCTGATTTTAATAACCAATATTATAATTTAATGAAAAGTACGTTAAATGAAGGTTATATGGGAACTGAAGAGTCGTTATTTACCATATTACTTTATAGACACTCTGACATATATCAATATTTCCCAATTGAAGGTAATGGTTTAATAAATAAATTTTTTGAAGATGTAAAAAATGATGAACATAAAGCACTAAATGAGTCTAAAGTAAAATTAAGGACTAATGATTTAAGCGTTAATAATGTAGGTCTTTATGTGATAACATTTAATAGTCCTAATCAGGTTAAAACACTAATTGAGTCCATGAATCAATACGATAAAGATTTTGTTGAAAAACCTCAGTGGGTATTATTAGATAATTCCACTGATTTAACAACTACCCCTGAATACAAAAAATTATGTGAAGAACACGATATAATACATGTTAAAAAAGATAATTTAGGTATATGTGGTGGTAGACAATGGATTGCAGAAGACGCCGAAAAGAGGGGGTATGATTATTATTTCTTTTTTGAGGATGATATGTTTTTTTACCCTAAGAAAGGTGAGATTGGTAAAAACGGATTTAACAGGTTTGTGGATGGATTATATAGTAAATCTTTACAAATAACTAAAAAAAATGATTTTGATTTTTTAAAATTATCGTTTAGTGAGTTTTATGGGGACAACCGAGTTCAATGGGCTTGGTACAATGTACCTCAACAATTTAGAGAAATTCATTGGCCCGAAAAACCAACGTTACCTGTTCAAGGTTTAGACCCCAACGCACCTAAGACTAAAATAAGTAAGATTGATACATTTAAAGGTGTTCCGTATGCTCATGGTGAGATTTATTATTGTAATTGGCCTCAAGTGGTCTCTAAATATGGTAATAAAAAAATGTTTTTAACTGAAAAATGGGAAAGACCCTTTGAACAAACTTGGATGTCATATATTTTTCAAGAAACCGTAAAGGGACATATAAACCCAGGTATTTTACTACTTACACCAACGGAACATGACCGATTTGACCACTATGATGGTAAATTAAGAAAAGAGTCATAATAAAATGTTACAAAATCGCATATGCGATTATTTATATAGAAAGTATTTAGTTATATGGTTGGATATAAAGTAGGTCAAAAAGTTTTATTACTTGATGGTACCCTTTTGAATATTGAAGATGTTCAAGAAGGTATGTCCCTGCAAACTATTGTTTTACCTAATGATAGTGATGTTCAAGAAGCTAAATATTGGTCAAGTAAAGAAATTAACGGTTTAGAATTTACATCATCTGAGGTAAATAAAGTTTCTACAGAAAATCAAGATTATATAACTATTAATGAGTTATCCCTAAGAGATAAAGAAATACTTGTATATAATACTTTAAATAAAACGTTTGAATTTAAAAACGTTAATAATTTATACTTAGGTGATGACCACAAATTAGTGAGAATCACCAATGACAGTATATTATTAGAGAACATATATAATTATGAAAAATCCACAAATAAAGAAGATTTAATTTCGATTAGTTTACACGGACCATTTCATTACTTATTAGATGGGTATGTTGTTCATAATTCTGGTACGATATGTATTCGAAATTGTGATAATCTATTTGTTGTCGCATGTATTAATAATACTAGAAATCTAGCGGCTGGACTTAATGGTTTTGTTGACGGTAATGGTTCGTGTTGGATACCTATAAGTGATTGTTCGAGTTGTACACCAACAGTATCTTTTATAGGTACGATACAATCAGTATGGATTGGTAGTAATGGATGCTCAAATTGTCCTGGAGATTCAGGTACGACACCTATTACCGTAGGTGATACTCAACAACTTAGTGCGGATTGTAAAATAAGATTACAACGTTGTGATGCTATATCTCCTGGAGATTGTCCTTCAGGAGGATTAGGTCAGTGTTCATATCCTTTAGATGGGGTATATGTTACGGTACAATCGCCTTCTGTATTTCCTTGCCCATATGTCGGTCAGGTGGTTACGGTAAATAGTCCGGCACCGAACGATGAATGTTGTTATCGTATCACAGATGTTGATAGTAAGGCGGTAACTAACACGACTGTAACTATCACAAGTATTTCTGAGGATTGTACAGATTGTTGTGACAGTGGTGGGCCATCAAACACACCAACCAACACACCAACAGCTACACCAACTCCTACACCAACGAACTCTACAATAATATATAGTAGATATATTGCCGTAAAATGTTGTGACGAAGATATATCCTTGGATGTAACCGCCCCATTTGGGAGTGTTATTGGTTCTACTTTTGTAATATCCAACGAATGTTATAAAATATCTGCAATTGGAGGTGTCGGTGGACAACAAGTAAATCCTACTTCGGAACAAGATTGTTCGGCTTGTAAAGCTTTATTTCCATGTGCGGGACCAACTCCATCAAATACCCCAACCAATACTCCTACTCCGACACTAACCCCTACTCCGACAACAAGTACCGGTTATAGGGAAATAACGCTGTTTGACTGTTGTACAGAGATTCTAACTAAAAGTGTAAAAGTTCCTGCGTCTAATGCTTCAACTATAATAGCAAATGAAAATGTTTTTTTTATTAATAATTGTTGTTATTTTGCCAAGAGTCTTGGGGGTGATGGTTCTGACGGACTTTATAATATTCCCGATTTTGATGATTGTGATGAATGTTATGAAAAAGAGGTTGATTGTAAAAATTGGACAATAGAATTGGAAGAATGTTGTACTGGAGAAAGAATAGTTGTAAAATTAAAGGTACCATGTAGTGACGGAATTACAAAACCTAGTATACAATATGGTGGAGACTATTTTAAATGGTTAAGTAAGTGTTATAAAATTACTGGTGAATCGTTAGGTGGAGCAGGTGAGGATGGTAAATTTATTCCTGATGATTTATATGGTTCTTGTGAATTGTGTGGTACGTGTCCGTCAAATACACCTACTAATACACCTACTAATACACCAACAAATACTCCAACTAACACTCCTACCAACACTCCTACCAATACCCCAACAAATACCCCAACAAATACTCCTACCAATACGCCTACTAATACACCAACAAATACACCTACTAATACACCAACAAATACGCCTACTAATACACCAACAAATACTCCTACGAATACTTCCACTAATACCCCAACGCCGACAATAACGCCGACAATAACGCCAACTAATACTCCGACAAATACCCCAACTAATACTCCAACAAATACTCCAACTAACACGCCAACCAATACTCCAACCAATACTCCAACAAATACCCCTACTAATACTCA
>Ga0209634_1001897_pt1 | contig 14973 bp, 24 predicted proteins | sample LinPmetageLP40_FD_184043 | JGI IMG/M metagenome (GOLD analysis project Ga0209634, IMG submission 184043) | Marine viral communities from the Pacific Ocean - LP-40 (SPAdes) (version 2) | ecosystem: Environmental > Aquatic > Marine > Oceanic | place: Pacific Ocean | collected 2010-08-26
CACCTTTCCAATAAGCTTCTGGTGTAGTTGTTGTAAAATCTGAATCTGAAATTTTATCTAAAGCAAGACTAGCAAATTTTTGCATATCTTTTGCAATTCCGCCTCTCCATCTTGAACCGCCGTCTTGCGCAGCAAATTGTCTTAATATATCTGAATTATATTTCTCGTTAAGTAGTTCAGTATCTAGAGACTCTTTAAATAATTTATAGTCTTTAATATGTTCCATGTTAAATAGTTTATTTTCTTTATTTATTCAACAAGGATGGAGTTATTTTTTAATTTCCGCTACTCCTAAATATTGTTGAATTATTTTGATGATTTCTTCATCTTGGTGAACAGTTCCTAATTGTCTCCATTCATCATCTGAAAGAATAGAACCGACCTGTGATGCCAGGCCGGTTTCTGTGATTAAAGCATCCACTCCTCGTGTATACCAACTTCTTATTCTTTCTACCCCACCGTCATTATAAAATCTGATAACTTGATCATTATCTACATGTCTTTTGTGGAATCCCATATTTAAACTGTTTCTACAACTGGATCAACTTCATTCATCAGATCAGTTAATCCTTCTTCAGCTTTATTGTATTCATTAATTGATACATCAAGAATAACATCTGGTTTATTAACTTCACTATCTAATTCAGATAACTTTACATGATTTGCTCTTAATTCTGAGTTATCTTCATGTACTTTTTGTACTACTGTAGAAAGATCTTGGCCAAATGCAGCCATTAATTCAATAAAATTTCTAGCTTCAAAGAATCCTTTACCTTTCATAGATGTTACCATTGTCCATAAGATAGTAATACTTGTACCTCTTAATTTAACAACGCCATCCCAGTCTTTAGCTTGAACTGCTTTAGCATTTTCTTTAAGATTAGAATATAACATTACTAAACCTGTTGCAGTTGTATGACCCCATTCAGCATCTTTTTCTAAAAACTTCATTAATTGTTTATAAAGTCTAGGTGAAGACATTGGAATATCATATTCATTAGTCTGTAGAGATCTAAGTAAATCTTCATTCTTTTTTAATGCTTCTTGTTTATCTGCAATAATTTCACTCATCTTACGAGGATTAGTATCAATTACTTCAGATGCTAATGCTTCTTGCTCTTCTTTAGAACCTAGAGGCCCTACTTGAGATGCATATTTTTTGTCCATTTTAATTGTCTTTGCCATCTTTTAAATTATTAGTTTTTGTTTTTGTTTTAGGTTTCGGTGTTACTGCTGTAAACTCTTTATTAATATTTAAACATTTGCTACATTCCATTGTATCTAATGGTAATAGCCTATCCTGACCATCTGGTGAAATAAACCTACTTACTTTCCTTAAAAAGAAAGCTGGCCTAAATACATTATGACCGCACTCATCACAAATTATTTCTTGTGTTGAATCTAAATCAACATTCATTTGTTTACCTTCCATTGCCATTATTAATTATATGGATTAGTTATCATTTGTTTTAACTTTATTAATTTCATTTAGCTTATATTCTGAATCTATCCAATTAGAATTTACAAAGTCCCATAATGATTGTGTTGGGTGGTCTGGTAATTTAGGATGAGCTTGATTCTTTGCCCATCGCCTAGCTTTAATAAAACCTTCAGGAGAATACTCAAATGCTCCTTTGTGCTTTGGTAAAAACCAAGATCTAATTTTTCTAAGTATTTTAATTATAAAGTCCATTTATTATTATATGTATTTTTAATGATTAGTTTAAGTATGTTCTTACAAAATCTAAGTCTTCTTGTGTATCTATTCCTTTATATAAACCAGCAGCTCGAGCATAACCAAATTTAATTCCATTATCTGCCCATCTTATTTGTTCTAAGTTTTCAACGATTTCATTTGAAGTTTCAATCATTATATTTTTGTTAATCTTTTCTGTCATTTCTCGACTAAATCCGTAAATTCCAATGTGTCTTTTAATAAACAGAGGAGATCCGAACAAAGGACTCCTAGTAAACATTATAATTTCCTGTTCATCAACAATAGCTTTAACTGTATTTCTATCTGTTTTCTGTTTTGTTGTAATTTGCCCTATAAGAGTTGATATAGCAAATTTATTACGTTTTAAAACACCGATGAGATTATTAATATCTTCTTCATTAATAATAGGTTCATCTCCCTGGACATTAATTACAAAATCATACTCATCTTTATATCTTTCATAAGCTTCTAAAACTCTGTCAGTACCTGTTTGGTGATTAACATTAGTCAAAACAGCTTCACCACCAAAATCATTTACAGCTTCTATGATGAGTGCATTATCAGTTGCGACAATAACTTTGTCAACATTAGCTTTCTTTACAGCTTCATAAACCCATTGTATCATTGGCTTACCATTAATATCTGCTAAAGGTTTACCAGGTAATCTGGTTGATCCCCATCTTGCTGGTATGATTGCAATTACTTTATTCATTAGTTTCCCATTTGATAATCTGATGGAGGTAATTCATTTAATAAACTACCTGGATGTAATTTTGAATCTTCCCTACTCTTTTGTCCTAAATAACCACTATGATGTCTTTTGGAATAATCTTTCTTTGTAAATCTTATTGCTTTCATTGTTTCAACTACTAAAAGATCACCCATAACAGTCATAAGAGTTGTTGAAATTGTAGGAGTTAATCCTAATGGGCAAATTTCTTCAGCATCACCAATGTGTAAACATATATCTGATTGTTTACATAGTTTACTTTCTTTTTTGCCTGTTATACTAATTATATAAATATGAGGATATATGTTTTTTGCTAACTTTATTAATTCTAAAATTTCTCTAGTCTTTCCTGAATTAGAAAGTAAAAGTAATACATCACCTTCTTGTAAAATTCCTAAATCCCCATGTTGTGCTTCGCTAGGATGTAAATAAACTGATGGTGTCCCAGTTGAACTAAATGTAGTTGAAATGTTTAAAGCAATTTGTCCAGCTTTACCCATTCCTGAAGTTACTAATTTATTACAGCCTTTAATTAAATCAACTGCACCTCTATAGTTATTATCTAAAGGAATGTTGCTTACAGCATTTATTTCTTTTTGAATTAATTCTTTAATTGATTCTTTCATTTTATTATTTTACATTTATTAAATACTAAAAATTCAGTTAAATCTCTATAACCATTATGTTCCACTTGATCTTTTGCATTAACTGGGTGGTTTTGCATTAAGCATAAACCGTGTGCTGCTTGTTGAGGGGTCATATACATATTCCAACCTAATGTTTCTATGTTATCTTCTTTATAAAATTTCTCACTTCTTCCTTCATATCTTGCCTTTTTAAACCATTCATAAGCTTCTTTACTATCTGTTAAAATTGCCCCACCTTTGCCAATGTTTAATAGTTTTTTAATATGAAAAGACAAACACATATAGGAACCTTTTATATACATGTTAGAAGTAAATCTTTTTGCTGCATCATATATAGGATATGGTTTTAATTGATATATGCCTTTCCAATGATTAACTTTTGGTGTTTTATCAAAAATTATATCCCCACCTGCATGCATTACACTCATAGGAACCGATAGGTATGTTTGTGATGGTATTGTAACTTCTTTAACCTTTAAGTACTTACATACTAAAAATAAAGCATTAGTACAACTATCAACAGTTACTACGTATTTAGCACCGGTGTATTCTGCAATCTCTTCTTCAAACATTCTTACTATTTGATATGGGCTATGTTTTTTAATTGGCATACTTATTTTATTTTTTTATAAAAATAATGTTCAATTTTAGATAATTGTCTTCTATCTTTTAAATGATTTCCTATTACTCTATAATTTCCTAATTGTGTTCTATTTACTGTTATATAAGGTTCTTTAATTAATTCAGTTATTTTATTTTGCATTTCTACATGGAGATTTTTACCTCTTGCCCTAGCAGATACTCCTGCAATAATACCTTTATATTTTCCATATAGTTCTAGACTTTCCAGTTTCTTTATAATATAATAGGCACAAATACCTTCTTTATCTTCTACTACAACTTTAATTATATTTTCTCCTTCATAATTATTAATAACACTTTTTTTATAATAATCTTCTGCTTGCTTTTCTGTAAAAAAAGATTTGTTTCTAAATCTATTATAAAATTTATTATGAGAAGAATAACACTCCTTTGTTATTTCTAAAATAGCTCCTAAATCATTTTCATTTGCTATTCTAATATTAGGAAGAGATCCTCTGTCATGATCAATTAAAGTTTCAAATTCTATATCTGTTTCAACTAAAGTAAAGCCTAATTCTTGTACTTTTTCTATTTCTCTATATTTATTAACATCAATAACATATTCAATTAAAGCAGGTCCTTGTATATTAGTAAGATCAGTTATAGAATTTATCTTATACCAATCCATACCATAAAATGTGGTCATCCACTTATCTTTTAAACTTTTCATTTTTTTAACTTTACGATCCAGCTTGCATCTGAAAATACTTTATCAGGTTTACCAAACATTTCATTAACAGCTTTTATGACGCCTGGTGATTCTTCACAGTAATCATGACCACTTATTATTCCATCATTCTTTATTTTTTTTAAACAAATTTGTATATCTTCCTTAACATATTCATAATGATGATTTCCATCAATATAAGCAAAATCTAATTGTGGTAAATGATCGTGTGCTTCTTTAGCATTCATTTTTAATTTTACTACATTAAAGCCTTTTAGGTTTTTATCAAACTCAGCTTCTACTGCTTTAAAATTATGATCTTTCCATTTGCTTTTAAATAAATTTAAGACATCTTCCCAAATATCAATAGCATAAAGAGTTTTTACTTTACCTGATTCCATAAAAATTTTAGTACTAAGACCTGCATAACACCCTATTTCAGACATTACCAAATTTGATGGTAGTGAAGATATTAATTCTTTTAGTCCTTCAACATTACCCTGACCTCTCATTGTAAGTATTTCCATTATTTCTTTTTATTTTTAATTAATTTAACTGGAAGACCTGCATATATACCTTCTTTAATTAAATCTTTATTTACAAATCCTAAAGCCCCTACTACAATATTATCACCAATTTTAATATCTGCTGCTATTTTAGAACCTGCCCCTATATAGGTATTTTTACCAATAATCGTACCATGCTTGGTTATTCTTTCATGAGTAGATCCTAATGTAATGGTATGAGGTCCTAAAAAACACCCTTCTTTTAATAATACATCTGAGGTTAAAATAGTACCATATTTAGCGGTTACATTTTTTTCAAAAATACAACCGCTTGCAGTTCTAATTCTACCTTGTAAAATAGAATTTTCTCCAATAACATTATTTTTACCTATTTCGCAATAATTACCAATCACTGCTCCTTTTTTAATTATTGTCCCACTTGCTATAGTATTAAAATTTCCAATCTTTACACCATCTTCAATAATAACATCATCTGCTATAATATTATATTTTCCTAAATTTTTAAGATTCATAGTATTTTTATTTTTATATGGTTTTATTATATCATTGTTTACATAATAATCTAAATACAACCACTTATCATTATTTTGGGTATGTAAATTAATACTAGGTTGAATTGTACCAATCTTCTTGGCTTCTTTTTTTATAATATTAACCAAACCTTTAGTAGGATGATTTAGTTCAAAAGGTAAACAAGCTTTACCAAAGGAGTGTGTATAATTAATAGGATTCATTGCAACCTTTCTTCCCATTAAAGCCAATTCTCTTACTGTTGTCATGCCAAATCCAGCATGTAGATTAATACACATAAAAGATTTATCATAATAATTTTCTTTGAGATATTTTAAATCATAATAATCATTAACACTATTATGTGTTTTATAAATTAATTCATACGGAAGATGTTCTTGTAATTCATTCTTAAGATAATGATTAACATTCCAAGCATGAGTTCCTGTATAAGCATAAATTTTATTACCTAAGACATTAGGCTTAAACATTGAAAAATCCTTCATCTCAATCATTTCTCTCTTAAATATAACATCATTAGGTACTTTTGCTTCTAACACATCAACAGCACAAAGAAGAAAACAATTTTTTCTATTCTTAATTATATTCCAATCAGGTAAATCAACCGGGCCAGAAGTAATAATTATTTTAGGACCTTTATGGTTATTAATTAATTCATGTTGTCTGTTTACACCAAAAAATACTACCGGCTTATTGGTATCAGTATAAGGCCTAAAGTTCCATCTTTCCATAAAAGCCTTTCCAAAAAATTGTACATGAGGTCCTACGTGGCATTGATTAAAATCCCTCATCCTAATATAGATTTTATTTTGCGATTCATAATATTGTTATGATTAAATTTTCTTCCTTCAAAATGATGGTATACTTTATTATCATAAGTTGTTCCTATACCAAACATACTCCCATTAGCTAATTTCCATTTAGGAATTTCTACTTCACTAGGATACATTAACTTAATAGGTAGATTTTTTTCTAAAGCTTTATAAGTAAACTCACCACCAACATCCCAAGGTGGTTGATTAGATCCTTGAAAACTAGGATTACCTAATTCTTTATAAGTCTTTTTAGAAAATGCTATAAAAGCAGGACTGGCATAATCTACTGCATTAGGTATATGATTAGGATTCTGTGCAACAGAATAAAGACCTAAGTTATTTTGAATCCATTTTCTTGCATCTTTTATTACATCTTTATTAAGAGGTATGCAATCTATATCTAAAACAATTAAATGATCCCATTCATTATTTTTTATCCATTCATCTAAAGTATGAGCATGCCCTCCCCATTTTTTTGGTTTAATTTGAATAATGCTTTCTCCAAATTTTTCAAATATTTTTCGTTGCCCTTCAACCACGGTTTGAGGTATCATATCATTATATGCTGTTATTATCATCTCTTTATGTTTTTTTACCGTCAGGTACCTTTTTATTATAACCACCTAAAGGAGCCATATAATAAATTCCAGGAGTTATTTTAACTTTATCTGTTTCTTTTAATAATCTTTCTAAAAAATCAAAATCTGGACATTTTACATCTCTCACTTCTATTTTATGCTTTAGATAAAATGAAGTTTTAACTGCTATGTTACATCCACACAATCCATAATTTAATTCTTCTGGCTTAATATGATAAGGTGGTACTAACTTAGGTGGAAAATAAGGATTATTATAGCTTTGTAACATTCTCAAAACTACAATATCGTATTCACTGTCTAATTCTTTACTAAAACCTTGCATTAACCAGTCATCATCATCTAAAAAAATAATCCAGTCACTATCTTTAACTTTGTTAAGACCAGCCTGTCTATTTTTTACACCTCTCCCGTCTTTATATTTTCCACATATAAGTAAATTATGATCAATGTTTTCTTTTTCAATTGAAGAAATAGCTCTTCCTAAAGTATCACGGTACAGCGTAGGTATTATAAAATCTATTTTCATAATTTATTCTATTTCTTTCATAAAAGATTCATAATTCCTAAAGCATCCATGAGCAATGTCACTAAAGCCAGCTTTTTGCCAAATAAGATTAGGTCTCATTACATAACATGGATAAATGTTTTGGTATGCTCTATAAAATTGATCAATAGGTATTCCTTTAGGACCTTCATTTCTTTTAATAATATTATCATAAGCTCTAACATGAACACCATAAGAACTTGTTGTATAAGTTGAAAAAGTTTTACTAATATGTTCGGTTATCTTTTCAGTTACTTCGCTTTCAGTACTTCCAGTATGACCACTACCACCTAAGTAAACTAAGTGCCAATCATCTGGTAAATCTTTTATCTTTTCAGAAAATAACTTTAAGAAATTTTTAGTTGCATCAATGTCATCTTCTAAAACCAAGATTTTTTCATACCCTCGTTTTTTTGCAATTTTAATAACTTCTAGGTGACTTATTAAACATCCGAATGCACCAGGCTTATTAGTTAAAAATCCAACTAATGGTTTTTCAGGATAATCTTCTGGAATTCCTAATACACAGTTTAAAGCTTCATAAACTTCAAATTCAATATTTAATTTATTGAGCAATTTAGTGCAATCATTCAGCTTTTTTGGTCTCTCCTTTAAATTTATTACAAAAACCTTATCAAAATATTCATTTACTGTTGTCATCTTTATTCTTTTTTTATTTATTAAAGGTATCATGAACACCAAATTTTCGATTAGTATGAGAGCCTGTTAATCCTCTTGTTAATTGATGATAAGATACTTTACCAGTTTTAATATGAGTAAGTCCACTTTTGCATGCAGCATCTATATAATTAAAATCTTTTTCAGCTCCGTTAGAATACCAATTTATATTTTTAGCTTTATTCCATTTTAAACTAAAACTTAACCCTACATAATTTTTAACTAAAGGTCTTGTTGAAATTTGTATTTTTTGTGGTTCAGGTAAATTAGGTTTTGTATGATAGCCTTGCTCTGGTACAATTCTTCCGTTTTCAAAAATTTTCATACTGTGAACAACAATATCATAAGATAAAAATTGTTCTAAACTATCTGTGTAAGAAGGCAGGATAATGTCATCATCATCTAAATAAGAAATGTAAGTAGATTTTATTTTATTATCTTTACACCAATCAACACCATACTGTCTAGCACCTTCACCCCAAACATGTTTTGCTGTTTTTAAATATATTACATTAGGATTATCTACCATCCTTATAATTTCTTCATCATCAAATACAACTACAACTAAAGTTTCTCTCTTTTGATTAAGACAACTATTTATAGCTTCCTTAAGAGAAGTTCGTCCAATAGTAGCAATAATAAAAATATTAAAGTATTCCTTTTTCATATCTTTGTATTAAATCTAATGTTGGTTTAATTCTTGTGTATTCTGGAATAGAATGGTGGTTATGTGGCCACCCTGTACTGTTCCATGCTTTAGTATCATCTGCAAAATTATCTTTTCTAGGTGGTAATTTTGCTCTGTAATTTTTACCTTGTGACATTCCTTGAAAATGTAGTATAGGTGAATTTAAGATATAAGCAATTTTTCTATTTTTTAATAATAATTTATAAAAGATAAAATCATCACCATAAAATATTTGAAATATTTCAGGTATTATTTCCCAATCTGATTTTCTAATTGTAAAATCCCAACCTTGTTTAATTTTTTGGTTAGGTGGTATTTTGTAGTTTAATTGGTAAGATGCATTGTCTAACCAATGAGGCTGATTTGTTGAGTGTACAGTAATTCCTACTGTTGGTTCTAATGAAAATACAGATTCACTATCTTTAATAAAATTACATGGAATTCTTACATCACTATTTAAATAACATAAATATTCATTATCAGATTCTTTTGCAAAAGTATTCCAAACTTCATTAAGAGGTTCATTTATAGAGTTATACTTTATTGTAAGTCTACCTCTACCTTTCCAATGTTTTTTAACTGATTCAAATAATTCTTTTATTCCAACTTCCACTGATGCCTGATCTATAAGTGTCAAGTCAAAAGAAACATTTTGTTTTAAAAGATCCTCAATAGCTTTACGTGTATAAGCTAATGTATTTAAATTAATTAAGATTACTCCAGTTTTATTCATTACCTATTTATACATTTTCTTATCCATTCTACTTGCTTTTCTGGTGTTGATGTTTCTAAGAATAATTTTTTGGCAGCCTGTCCAATCTGAACTGCTTTGGCTTTATTTTCTCTAACCCAATTTACCTTTTCTATTAAGTCACTATAGTCTGGTTTACACTCTACATAATGAACGCCAGGTATTAACATTCCGTGATATGATAGTCTTGTATTTAATTTAGGCGATATTGTACATGCACCAAAACCTAGCTGTTGCCCTTGCCCTCGATCTAACATATTATTTCTTGCACCTGGTACACAAACAATAGCACTTGCATTATTAATTAATTTATAAAATTCTTCTTTAGGATATCTACCAGCATCTAATTCATTACCATAAACCTTTCTTAACACGTATGAACTTTATTTCTTCTTTCTATTGCTGCGCCTGCTGGTGCCTGGTTATTTAATACTTTACCTTTAGCCGTATAATTAATTGTAGGGTGTAATCTATTATAAAGATCCCAATCATGAAAATTAACTGGAGAAAAAGGAAATAGATTTTTTTCATTAGGACCTTCTAAATGACTTTCATGAAAATGAAATTTAAAATAAGCTTTATATTTAATTGATTCATCACGGTTTATTATTTCATGATCATTAAAATCAAATTTACATAAATGACCATCAATAATACAATCAAAACTTACAGTACTTCTACAAATAAACTTAGTTGCATCTATCATTTCTACATTAGCGCCACCCTTATGAAGTAAGTTTAATACGTATTGCGGGTGTGTGCTATAATATCTATGCCATTGATCTGGGGCATTAATATCGGCTTTCTTTGCCCAGTTAGGATTATGGGAAGGAAAGTGTACTTTCAACGGTCTTTCTACTCTTCTATTTTTCATTTACATCCTTTTTAAATCTTCTACTTGCCTGAAAGTGTTCTATCACTGGATTAATATTAGGGTACATACCTCTCATACTATCGAATATCATTGTATATTCTGGTGGAAGGTTCTTATATGTAAAACTAGGATCTTCCTTTTTCATTTGATTAATTACAGTATCTAAATTCCATTGCTCCATCCTATTTGATTGATTACCTTCAGTAACATTTATATCTCTCCATAATTCACAAATACGATGCGTTCTCTCATTGTTTTCCATATAAATAGTACCACTTAAACATTCATTCTTTCTCCATCTAAAGTCTTGCCATCTTACTGCAATATCACAGCTATAATTTTTAAACAAATCTGGACTTTTATGAACTACTGCATCTACATCAACATAAAGCAATCTATGATTAGGGTGCTTGTTTAACATATCTAACATAAATTCTGCCTTAAATCTAGTGTTAGCTTGCCAATTTCCTAATGTTTTAACACCACTTATATCATGATTTACTTTTAATTTATTTAATGATTGCAATAAATTTTTAGCCTCTTCTTCGTATGGTGTATTAACTGTATAATAACCGACAACCATTAAATTATTTAAGTTACTATTATCATTCTTTATTACTTTCTTTTGATTAACACCATGCTCAGTTAAAACATCACTAAAAGATTCTGTTGCTATTAACATTGGTGATTTCACTAATATACTTGTAGCTGACAGATTAATTAACTGTTGGGTTCCTTTATATTTAATTAAAGATTGCAATAAAGTTTCAGCATATCCATTAACCTTTTTCTTAAATGAATTTTGATCTATTTCTCTATAAGATTGATGAAAATGTGTATGCCCTTGGTCATTTAAATCAAATCCTAATAAGTATATTTTTTTATAGCCTAATAGTAAAGCTAATTGAATACCACAATGCCCACTATTATCACCATTAGAAAATTCTGTAATGGTGGAACCAAATCCTACTTTATTAAATGAAGTAATCACACCATCATAATGATGAAGATCTTCATACACAAAATTTCTACGAGTATCAATTACTTGCCCATTTTTAACTTCCATATACTTATGAGTCATATTAGCAATAAAATAACTTTTATAAGCTTTTCGTTTAATTTGATTGATAGGTAATGAAGCTTTAAGGAAATAAGAATAATCTGTGGTAATAAAATAGGTAGGATTAGAAATATATTCTACTGCTTTGTTAATTGCAATAGTATCAAAACCGTTAAGCATAGTAAAATCAAAACCATTTAATGATGGCCCTCCACCAAGAACAAAACATATATCTTTATTTACTTTTTGAAATTCACTATCTAAAAAATTAATTGGGGATTTTATTTGTGAATCTAATGGCGTCCTATTAACTTTATTATTAAATGTTCTCCTTTGAATATTTCTTTTTACATTATGAATCTTATTAACTGCATTTGGCCTAATGGAAACTCTAGGAAATTGTTTTGGATCATTACCATAAGATTCAGGGTTCTGTGTAATTTTTTTTATCTTCCTGCGACTCATCTCCTACTGTTATTTTTAGTTAATTTTTTAAATCCAAATTTAGATTGACTATAAACAGGTAAATTGTTTACTATAGCATTATTAGATCCATGAATAGGATGTAATATTGTTTTTTCAGGATCCTTAGACTTTTCAAAAAATTTAAATTCCTTTACACCATGATGATCTTTTACATAACAATGGCCTAGCTGATTTCTCTGTCTAGCTGAACTTTCAAAAAAATCAAAACCTATTAAATCTAACCTACTAAAGTTTGTATGCCTATTAAAAAAATTATAGGTACTTATACCAGTTGAAGGTTTATGTCCACCTAATTCATTTTTTAAAGTATCATATGTTATTTTATCTACATCATAAACATTTGAATAATCTAATTTTTGGCTATATATGATAGGGCTAATTATATAATCAACGGTATTACTTTGTATAACATTTGCAGCTAATGTTGCTGATTGTAAACCAATAGAAAGAATATTTGTTTTATTACCAATCTTATCTGAATATAGATTTTGCCTATGTAAGTATCCTTTGTTTATTCTAACTACTATTTGATAGTTGTCAATTAATTTTCTATAATTATCATTTAAAATTCTAGAAGAATTTCCTACAATAATAATTTTTTTGCCTTCACAATATTTTTTTAATTCTTGTAGTGATACCATTAATAATATAAATTTGTATTATATATTAAACTAAAGAGGGACCCATTTCTGGACCCCTCTTTAAAAATTGTAAGTAAGTTTTATTTATTAACTTTAGTCAATACTGGCTCAGCTGGCTCAGTTTGATCTGCTTCTTCATTTACAATTGGATCCGCTTCAGTTCCTTCAGCCCCAGGAGCTGTAGGTGGAACGAATACTTTAATTGCTCTTGAAATCAATTCAGCATCTTCGATTGTATAAGCACCTTTACCTTGTGCAATTCTAACAGCTTGAATTAAAACATTTAATGCTTGCTGACCATTAAGTTCTCCTGTTGGATTTACTTGTTCTGGATTTTCTTGAGTGTTTTCTTCTTTGTTCATGTTAACGTTAATTTTTAAATATATTTAATATTTATATACATAACTTAATAGTTTGTTTTATTTTATATCTATAAAATTTTCACTATCTTCTTTAATTGGTAATGTTAGAGATAACACCCCATTCTCTACCTTAGCTTTAATCTTTTTAGAATTAACATCTTGAGGTAAAGTAAATCTTTTATCAAAGGATCCTAACCAAACATTATCTTCATTAGTTGAAGCAATACTTAATTCTCCTTTAATCATTTTTACTTTTAAGTCTTCTTTTGTTAAACCTGGAATAGCGATTTCTAAAATCCAGTTTTTATCTTCTTTAATACAGTGCCAACCTTTTGATGGTTTTGTAAAGAAGTTTTCAAATTCATCCCAGAAAGGATCTTTTAGTAATGTATCAATATTGTCGTTGATTCTTCTTGCTTGTGTTACTGGCTTAAAGCCATTTAAAAATGTGTACATAGTTATATAGTTTTTATTTAAAATAAAGATTCGGTTCCTTATTTATATACTATACTGAAAAAACCGTGCCAAAGTGATATTTCTGACATATTGTCTGATTTTCCATGTTGCCTATGTCAAGATGTCCGTTTTTTACCACCATGATATTCATAACCATGACCTTCTGTAATTAGTGTTTGATTTACATCCCATTGAGTACCTTCTGCATCCATTATAAAAATCTGACCTAATACTCTACCATATTTACCTACACCCTGGGACTTTATTCTAAACATACCAGGTTTACTACTGACTTCATTTAATAAGACCTTTAATCTCTCTTTAGCCGCTAAACCCTTTTTCTTTACTTCTAAATCTCTAGTTCTACTTTCCCATGCGTCCATTCCAACAAACCTAATTCTTTTAAAAACCCAGATGTTAAATCCTACGTCAATCATCGCATCAATAGTATCACCGTCAACTACCCTATCTAATTTACCTCTATAAATATATTTTTCCATTGTTCATTATTTATTTTAGCATATATCTTTAGATTCTAATAAAGTATATGTAAATGAATTTCCCCAAATTTCTCTAGCAATTTGGCATATATCTAAAAATTCATGCCAATCATCGTTATGAGCGATAACCTGGCAACCTGCAGACCATTTATCAATCTGTGTAGAACCTTTACCTGCTCTACTTGTTGCTCTATGTATATTAATCCCGAATAATCCTGTGTCTGTTTTAGATTCATTTAAATCATAATTATCATCACGATCATTATCCCTATAAACAGTTAAAGGTTTCTTTTGCCCTAATGCTAAATACTTTCCTGCATGTAATCTTAATTTATGTGACCCTCGATATTGCCCTGGCTTAAGAATGGCAACCCCTTTATCATTCATTACATTTTCTACCCAGTGAGTGCCTGGATCGGTTGTACATTTAAAACAATGAAATTTCCAATCGCCATTTACTTTATAAGATAAAGTCATACAGTCATCAAAAGCATTAGTAACTTTACCTTTTGTATCTGAATTTCTTACTCCTATAATATTTACATCATAATCTCCACCAGTAAAATATTTATACCCTTTGGTTTTCATTGTAGCTTCGATAGCTTCTCTTGTATAACAATTCATAATTTATATTCTTATTTTGCTAATTCTTTTAGTTGGTCTAATGTTTGCATACCAATCTTTCTTTTAATTTCTAGTCCATCTTCTATAACAATAAAGCATGGGATACTACGTACCCCATACTTTGCTGCAATTTGATTTTCAGTATCTACATTAATTTCAACTAAAGGAATCTTAGATGATTCTTTATACTGCTCTAATGTTGGCTTCATTGCCTTACAAGGTCCACACCATTGGGCATGAAAATCAACTAATACTTTTCCTTTTTCTGGTATCATAATATTATTATTTAATGTATTTATTTTTATTACCTGATCTTTTATAGTTTTCCTCCTCATAAATTTCTAATAAGTCATCTACTATAGGATCTCGATGATTTTGTAAAAGTGTTAAAGAAGATAATTTTTTAATCTTAAACGCTTGATTATATAAAAATC
>Ga0209634_1001902_pt1 | contig 14963 bp, 15 predicted proteins | sample LinPmetageLP40_FD_184043 | JGI IMG/M metagenome (GOLD analysis project Ga0209634, IMG submission 184043) | Marine viral communities from the Pacific Ocean - LP-40 (SPAdes) (version 2) | ecosystem: Environmental > Aquatic > Marine > Oceanic | place: Pacific Ocean | collected 2010-08-26
TAGATCGGCAGCCTCAAGACCAACACAGAGATCCTCAACAGTTTTACCCTGTGGCCGCGTGATCTGACGTTCGACAACTACGTGACGATCCTCACGGATGCATCGTGGTATTCGGGCTATCTGAACTCGATGGCCTATGTGGTGATGAACATGGTGATCTCGCTCGCTGTGGCGCTGCCGGCGGCCTATGCCTTTTCGCGCTACAGCTTCATGGGTGACAAGCACCTGTTCTTTTGGCTGCTGACCAACCGGATGGCCCCGCCTGCGGTTTTTGCGCTGCCATTCTTCCAGCTCTATAGCTCGGTCGGGTTGTTCGATACGCATATCGCCGTGGCGCTGGCGCATGCACTTTTCAATGTGCCGCTGGCGGTCTGGATCCTCGAGGGGTTCATGCGCGGCGTCCCGAAAGAGATCGACGAGACCGCCTATATCGACGGCTACAGCTTTCCCCGGTTCTTTATCCGTATCTTCACGCCGCTGGTGGCATCCGGGATCGGGGTGACCGCATTCTTCCTGTTCATGTTCAGCTGGGTCGAACTTCTGCTGAGCCGTACGTTGACCAGTGTGAACGCCAAGCCGATTGCCGCCACCATGACCCGCACCGTCGGTGCCGCCGGGATCGACTGGGGTGTGCTGGCCGCGGCAGGGGTGCTCACAATCGTGCCTGGGGCGTTGGTGATCTATTTCGTGCGCAACTACATCGCCAAAGGCTTTGCCTTGGGCCGCGTTTAACAAAGAAAGACCGGAGGAAACATTATGGACTGGATGGCTTGGACTTGGCCCACCGCCGCTTTCTTTGGGATCATCGCGGTGACGCTGATCACCTTTACGATCCTTGCAATCAAATTCCCCGAAGTGCCGCGCGCCGGTATACTGGGGATGGAAACGACGCGCGGTGACCGGTTGTTCATCACGCTTCTGGGCTCGGCCTTTATCAATCTGGCTTGGCTCGGGCTGCTAAATGCGCCCCAATGGGGGGCATTGGTTGTCTGCCTTTTCTATGCCATCGCGGTTTTCCGCTGGGTCTAGGAAAGGAAAATAAGGGGGGCCGGCCTGCAAGAACCGGACCTCTCAAATGTTCAATTCTAGGGAGGAACATCATGAACTTGCGCTTAAAGGGAACGACTGCGATCGGGCTTGCGGCTTGCATGTTTGCCGCACCTGCGTTCGCCGACATGGAGGCCGCAAAGGCTTTCCTTGATAAGGAAATCGGCGATCTGTCCGCGCTGTCGCGGGAAGACCAGGAAGCCGAACTGCAGTTCTTTATCGACGCTGCAAAACCGTTTGAAGGCATGTCGATCAACGTCGTGTCCGAGACAATCGGCACGCACACCTACGAATCTACCGTTCTGGCTCCGGCTTTCGAAGCGATCACCGGCATCAAGGTCACTCATGACCTGATCGGCGAAGGTGACGTTGTTGAAAAGTTGCAGACACAAATGCAGTCGGGCGAGAACATCTATGACGCCTATATCAACGATTCCGACCTGATCGGGACGCACTGGCGCTATCAGCAAGCCCGCAATCTGACCGACTGGATGGAGGGCGATGGCAAAGCCGTGACCAACCCCGGTCTCGACCTTGAAGACTTCATCGGCCTGTCCTTCACCACCGGTCCCGATGGCAAGGTCTACCAACTGCCCGACCAGCAGTTCGCGAACCTGTACTGGTTCCGCTACGATTGGTTCAACGACGAACAGAACAAGGCTGACTTCAAAGAGAAATATGGCTACGATCTGGGTGTACCGGTCAACTGGTCGGCATACGAGGACATCGCCGAATTCTTCACCGGTCGCGACCTGTCGCGTCTTGGCGTCGAAGGCGAAGTCTTTGGCAACATGGACTACGGCAAGAAAGACCCGTCGCTTGGCTGGCGCTACACCGATGCGTGGCTGTCGATGGCCGGTGCCGGTGATGTAGGCGAACCAAACGGACTGCCCGTCGATGAATGGGGCATCCGCGTCAACGAAAACTCGCAGCCTGTGGGCTCTTGCGTTGCGCGTGGCGGTGCCACAAACGGGCCGGCAGCAGTCTATGCCGTGACCAAGGCGATCGAATGGCTGCAAAAGTACTCGCCTCCGGCGGCTGCGGGTATGACCTTCTCTGAGGCGGGCCCAATTCCGGCGCAGGGCAACGTGGCCCAGCAGATGTTCTGGTACACCGCGTTCACCGCCGCGTCGGTAGAGCCGGGTTTGCCTGTGATGAACGAAGATGGCACGCCAAAGTGGCGCATGGCACCTTCGCCACACGGTGCATATTGGACCGAAGGCACCAAGATCGGGTATCAGGATGCCGGATCGTGGACGCTGATGAAATCCACGCCGGTTGATCGTGCACAGGCGGCCTGGCTCTATGCTCAGTTCGTCACCTCCAAAACTGTGGACGTCAAGAAAAGCCACGTTGGCCTGACCTTCATTCGTGAATCGACGATCCAGCATGAAAGCTTTACAGAGCGTGCGCCGAAACTGGGTGGTCTGGTCGAATTCTACCGCTCACCAGCACGGGTTCAGTGGTCGCCAACCGGCACCAACGTGCCTGACTATCCAAAGCTGGCGCAGCTGTGGTGGCAGAACATCGGCGACGCAATGTCCGGTGCAAAGACCCCTCAGGAAGCGTTGGACGCACTTTGCGCCGATCAGGAAAAGGTCATGATCCGGCTTGAGCGCGCAGGCGTTCAGGGCGACATCGGCCCCAAGATGAACGAAGAGCGTGATCCATCCTATTGGCTGGAGCAGCCCGGTTCGCCGAAGCCAAAGTTGGAAAACGAGGACGAAGAGCCAAAGACGATCGCTTATGACGAGCTGATCAAATCCTGGCAGTAAGCCGATCGTCCGGGGCCGGATATCTGGCCCCGGACTTTTCATCTTTCACCATCTTTTTCACCCTTCACTGATGACCGGGCCATCTGGTCGGGCCTGCTGTCCCTTGATATGCTGGGCCGCAGTTGACGCTTACTATTTTACGGGGGCCGCGCATGACGTACATCCTTGCCATCGACCAGGGCACCACCTCCACTCGGGCGATCCTCTATGACGGCGCGATGAAGTCCGTTGCCAGCGCCCAGGAAGAATTCCCCCAGCATTTCCCCCAGTCCGGCTGGGTTGAACACGATCCCGATGATCTGTGGCGCACCACGCAGGCGACCTGCCGCGGGGCGATCGACAAGGCAGGGATCACGGCGGGCGATATCGCCGCCATCGGCATCACCAACCAGCGCGAGACTGTTGTGGTCTGGGACAAGCAAACCGGCCGTCCGATCTATAACGCCATCGTCTGGCAGGACCGCCGCACCGCCAGCCAGTGTAGCGCCCTGCGCGATGCGGGCCACGAAGAGATGTTCACCGACCGCACCGGCCTGCTGCTGGACCCGTATTTCTCGGGCACCAAGCTGGCGTGGATATTGGACAACGTCGAAGGTGCGCGCGACCGTGCCGCCAAGGGCGAGCTGCTGTTCGGCACCGTCGATTGCTTTTTGATCTGGAAGCTCACCGGCGGGGCGTCGCATGCGACAGACGCCACCAACGCCGCGCGCACCATGCTGTATGATATCCGCAAGGGCCGGTGGAGCCGTTCGATCTGTGACCTGCTCGACATACCGATGGAGATGTTGCCAGAGGTCAAGAACTGCGCCGATGATTTCGGCCATACCGATCCCGATATTCTGGGCGCTGCCGTGCCGATCCACGGGGTCGCGGGCGACCAGCAGGCGGCCACGGTGGGGCAGGCGTGTTTCGAGCCGGGGATGCTGAAATCCACCTACGGCACGGGCTGTTTCGCGCTGATGAACACAGGCGACACGCCGGTGCGGTCGGAAAACCGGTTGCTCACGACCATTGCCTATCAGTTCGACGGCAAGCCGACCTATGCGCTGGAAGGGTCGATCTTTGTCGCGGGGGCCGTGGTGCAATGGCTGCGAGATGGTTTACGGATCATTCAGGATTCGGCCGAGACGCAAGGGCTGGCCGAACAGGCGGACCCGCATCAGAACGTGGTACTGGTGCCGGCCTTTGTCGGGCTGGGTGCGCCATACTGGAACCCCGATTGTCGCGGCGCGGTCTTTGGTCTGACCCGCGGCACGGGGCCCGCCGAAATGGCCCGCGCGGCGCTGGAAAGCGTCGGCTACCAGACGCGCGATCTGCTCGAAGCGATGGCCGCCGACTGGAAAGTCGATGGCGTGCAGCCCACCTTGCGCGTCGATGGCGGCATGTCTGCCAGCGACTGGACCATGCAATTCCTATCCGACATCATCGCCGCGCCCGTTGACCGGCCCACGGTGCATGAAACCACCGCCCTCGGGGTCGCGTGGCTTGCGGGGATGCACGCGGGCGTTTATCCTGATCAGGAACAGTTCGCGAAATCGTGGACACAGGAAACCCAATTCACGCCGAAAATGGACGATGACCAGCGCAACGCGAAATACGCGCTCTGGAAAAAGGCCGTTGACGCGACCCTGAATTTTTAAGGACACCTTTATGACCGCTCCCACACTTCGCCGGTATCTGACCCAAAACAGCTTTGACCCCGATCTGGTGTTTCTGCTGGAAGACATCGCCTCGGCGTCGCGACTGATCGCCGGTCTCGTGCGTCGTGGTGCCTTCGAGGGCAACCTTGGTGCCGCCGGAGAGATCAACGTGCAGGGCGAGGCGCAAAAGACGCTCGATATCATGGCCAATGACGTGTTCGAGCGTGAGTGTGCCAACAGCCCGCGGCTGGCAGCACTTGTGTCGGAAGAGGTGGAAGAGGTCACTTGGCTGAAAGAGCCGCAAAAGGGCGACTACCTGCTGTATTTCGATCCGCTGGACGGGTCGTCAAACCTTGATGTGAACCTGTCGGTGGGGTCGATCTTTTCGGTCATGCAGGTGCAGGCCGATGGCGACCGCAACGTGCTGCACAACGGGCGCAACCAGATTTGCGCGGGCTATGCGATCTACGGTCCCTCGACCATGTTTGTGGTCACCAAGGGCGACGAGGTGGCGGGCTTCAGCAGCGATCCGGACACTGGCGAATTCAGCTTGACGCACCCCAAGATGACCGTGCCGGCCGAGACCTCGGAATATGCGATCAACACCTCGCGCGCACGCTATTGGTATGCGCCCGTCAGCCGCTATGTGGACGAGGCCGTCGCGGGCAAGGAAGGGCCCCGTGGCCGGTCGTTCAACATGCGCTGGACCGCGTCCATGGTCGCGGATGTGCACCGTATCCTCACGCGTGGCGGCGTCTTTCTGTACCCCGCTGACAACAACAACCAGAAAACCGGCGGCAAGCTGCGTCTGATGTACGAGGCGAACCCGATGGCGATGGTGATCGAAGCGGCAGGCGGTGCTGCGTCGACAGGGCAGGGCGCGATCATGGACGTCGCCCCCACGGCACCGCACCAGCGCGTTCCGGTGATCCTTGGCTCGCGCGACGAGGTTGCCGTGCTTGACAGCTACCACAAAGACGCCACTGACAGCTAAGCCGATGTTTTCGTTCTTTAGCCCCCAGGCACTGTATTTCGGGCGCGGGCAAGCTGCGCAGGCCGCGGCGTTGGCCGCAGGTTTTGGCCATCGTGTGCTTATCGTCCATGGGTCGAACCCAGCCCGTGCCGCTTGGTTGATCGAAAGCTGTATTGATACTGGATTGGACGTGCAAACCCAGGGCTGTCCGGAAGAACCAAGCTTGCCTGCGATTGAAGGTGCATTGGCGTGTCTGAAACAGCAATCGTTTGATGTGGTCGTCGGTCTGGGTGGCGGATCGGTCATCGACTTTGCGAAGGCGCTCGCCGCCTTGATCCCCTGCGATGGCACGCCGCTTGACTACCTTGAAGGGGTGGGCGGGGGCCAGCCGCTGCCGTGCGCGCCCATACCGATGATTGCCGTACCAACGACCGCTGGAACCGGTGCGGAGGTCACCAAGAACGCCGTGATTACCGTGCCGACCCATAACGTCAAGGTCAGCCTGCGCGACCCGCGTATGATCCCCGATATCGCCATCGTCGATGCCGCGCTGATGGAGGGTGCCCCGCGTCGGGTGATCCTCGCGGCGGCGCTGGATGCGATTACTCAGGTCATTGAACCATACGTATCGTCGAAATCCAATCCGATGACCGATGCCCTGTGCCGCGCTGCAATTCCTGTGGGCCTGTCGGCCCTGCGAGACGTGGTCGAAAACGGGACCCCCAAAGCGTGGGACGATATGGCGTGGGTAAGCACTTGCGGGGGCTTGGCCCTGGCCAATGCGGGACTAGGCGCGGTGCATGGATTTGCCGGAGTAATCGGCGGTTTGACCGGGGCACCGCACGGCGAGATATGCGGTGCCTTGCTGCCTGCCGTACTGGCATCCCACCTGCGCAAGGCCAGGCCCGGTTCCGAAACTTATCGTCGCCTGGATTTCATATTGACCGAACTCGATCATCAATTCGCAACAACCAGTGCACCCGGTTCTGGCCTGAAGGCGCTTGACGCCTGGTCGCGGCAAATGGGTCTGCGCAGCCTCGGCGCGCTCGGGGTGGGGGAGGCTTTGCATGCCCAGATCGCCAAGGCCGCTGGAACGGCTTCGTCGATGAAGGCAAACCCGTTCGCCTTATCCCAAGCCGAACTGATCGAGATTTTGTCTGACGCCCAGTGACGCCAGACATTTACCGTAACGGCACCGTTGTGACCCTACATGCATAAAAGGTGCCCGAAGGTCGCCGGTTTAAATAAGGCAAAGAGCCGTGCACCTCTCGCGTCGGTGCGCCCGGATTTTCCCGTGTGCATGGGGTTGCGTGCCCCCGGTACAAATGCCGCGGCGTTAGACACAAGCGTCAATGCGGTCTTTTGTGTATAGGGATGAAGTCAGGCGAGGCCCGTCACTTCAACCCATCGCGGCCCCACAGCCGACAGGTCTTGGGAGGGCTGGAAGCTACCGCTGAGGTCGAACTGCGCCGTTCGCCTTGCAGTGACCAATATTATTTGCCCCGACCGATGTGGGTAAACACAGCGCGGCATCCATAGGTCCAGGTTAACGTGACGAAAGATAATCGGCCGACACATAGCCCGTGATTTGAGGTGCGGCGGTAAGCGAGACACGGCACCACAATTGACCTATTTCGGTGACACAGTCCCGGCGATTCAGCGCGGTTCCGTCCGGCAGGCCCAAGATAACGCTAAATCCAAGCCCCGGACCTGCGCGCAGCTTCAGCAATTCGTCTGGGCCGGTACCTACGACCAAAGTGCGGTCGGCGGCAATGTTGCTGCAACCTGACGCGAGCATGAAAGTCAAAATTACCGAAATGGTGCTGCGCTGCATGATTTAACCTCGTTCGTTTTCCTATCAATAGACCTGTTTCAAACCGAAGCCTAGCAATCTTCGCCGCACCTGCGGCTTGTGTCGAACATTGCTGTCTTGCGTAATTGGGGCCTGATCGACGCGGTGCTGCGCCCTGTCTTGATGTTCGCCCTATGACGGTGGTGCGATGGTCATTCCCGCGATCATCGCGCCGAGTGCGACAAGGTGGACCAGCATTAACGCCTTGTCATTCCACAAGGCACCAACAGCAAACCACCCCAATACGCCGATCAAAAACAGATAGAGGTTCCATGGCGTCCATCGGAAGCCCGTAGCGGTGTAGCCCATGATCTGGATGATCGAAGCGCCCCATTTAACCCCGAAAACCAAGCGGTCCAATCGTGGGCGTCCAATGGTGATATCAGACGGCACGGGTCAGACCCCCGTCGATACGCAGGTTTTGCCCAGTGATGTAGCCGCCCCCTTCAGAGGCGAGAAACGAAATCACCGATGAGACCTCTTGCGTCTGCCCATAGCGCTGCATCGGAATGCGCGCCTTGCGATCCTCGGTTTCCGGAAGGCTGTCAATGAAACCGGGCAGCACATTGTTCATGCGAATGTTGTCAGCGGCATATTTGTCGGAATAAAGCTTGGTGAAAGCTGCAAGGCCCGCCCGGAATACGCCCGAAGTCGGGAAGAGCGGGTCAGGCTCGAACGCCGCAAATGTCGAAATGTTGATGATAGTACCGCCGTTCTGCGCCTGCATCACGGGGGTGACCAACCGTGTCGGGCGGATAACGTTCATCAAATAGACTTCCATGCCCATGTGCCAATCATCGTCCGAAATCTCCAGCACCGGCCCTTTGGGGCCATGGCCAGCGGAATTGATCAGCGCGTCCACCCGACCCCAACGTTCCATGGCACCTTGCACCAATGCGGAAATGTCTTCGGGACTGGTATTGGAACCTGTGACGCCAAAGCCCCCCAGCTCGACGCCAAGCGCCTCGCCTTTCCCCGACGATGAGAGGATACCAACCTTAAATCCGTCTGCGGCTAATCGACGGGCGGCGTCTGCCCCCATGCCACTCCCGCCTGCGGTGATGAGCGCTACTTTTTCTACTGACATTGTTCTCTCCGTTTGTGTGTTGGCGTATAAGTGCTATACGTGGGGTGATGTTCTGCCTGAGAATTGATGTGTCGTGCCTGTAGGAATACTATTGTCATATGTCCCAACTTCCTCCTCTCAACGGACTACGCGCTTTTGACGTGGCTGGTAGGCTTCTGAATTTTCGTGCCGCTGCGGATGAACTGGGCGTCACTCAAGGTGCGGTCGCCCAACAGGTGCGTCAGCTTGAGACGTATTTGGGTGTGCCACTATTCGAAAGGCTGCCCAAAGGGTTGGCTTTCACTTCAGCAGGGCGGAGCTATCACGTAACCATCGGTGCCGCGTTCGACGCGCTCCGTAGGGCAACCGATCAACTGAGACCGGAACCTGGCAAAGTGCTTGTCAGTGTCACGCCAACATTCGCCGCCAAATGGTTGATCCCTAGCTTGCCGGACCTATCGGCCAAACACCCCGATATCGATCTGCGCATTATGGCAACAGAAAAGGTTTCGAGCTTTCACAGCGACGGGATTGACCTTGCTGTAAGGCAGGGAAAACCACCCTTCGGTGCTTCCCTCAATGCTCATCTTCTGTTTCGTCAGGAAATTATCGCCGTGGCGGCACCAAGCCTTGTTGAAAAGTATGCTTTGCCTGCCACGTCACACGCCATCGCATCGATGCCCAAGGTTCACGACGCGCATGATCTGTGGCCGGAATTTCTGGGATTGTTACAAGTCGAGGATAGGGGAGGTCGCGGACTGCGCCTTAGTCAGACATCCTTGGCCGTGGATGCCGCGATCTTTGGTCAAGGTGTTGCTTTGGTTAGCCGTTTTCTGGTGGCGACAGAGCTTGAAGCCAAGCGATTGCTCCAGATCACACCACTTACCCTCTCGGGCGAGCAGGATTTTTATCTGCTTGCCAAGCGACAATCCAAGCAGAATGCCGCGATCGATGCTGTGGTGACGTGGTTCCTGGAACGGGCTGAAAATTAGATATTTCCTAGCCTTCGACGACCCCATTACCGCCCGTCCCAGCGTGCCGGCACAGCGTCTGCGGCTCTCGATACCCGTGCCCCCGCTCTCAAAGCGTTCAAAGAACCCTAAAGGGGCGAGACACGTTTAGAAAAAAAAAGGGCGAGATCAAAGCGATTACGCCTTGTTTATGTGGCGGTTTTTTTGATCGATTGGGAAAGTGGCGGAGACGAAGGCCGCCAATGTCCGGTAACACCTAGTAACCCGCCGCAACATATCTCCATGAAATTAAGGGCTTTACCGACTTTCCTTGTAACGTCCTGTTGCGTCCCGTCTATCCCAATGCTATTTCTTATGGCGGGTAGGATGATAGGAATGGTATGCCACGAAAAGCAAAAGAGTTGTCGGCGGTCGAGGTGAAGCGGCTGGAACATTCTGGCAAAGGGGGCAATCAAACGGTCGCGGTTGGCGGTGTCGATGGCCTGTTGCTGCAAATGACGCCAGTGAACGGTCGGTCATGGCTGTTGCGCTGCAAGATTGGTGACAAGCGGCGGCATATCGGACTCGGTGGCTATCCTGACGTGACCTTGGCGCAAGCCCGTGATCGGGCGCGGGATGCGCGAGAAATGATCTGGCAAGGCATTGATCCTGTAGAACACCGTAAGGCCAACCGTGCGGCGCTGGTCACGGCGCAACGGCGCGGCCTATCTTTCGATGATGCGATGGAACGCTATCTTGAGGGCAAGCTGCAAGAATTTGACAACGACAAACACCGCAAGCAATGGCGGGCCACGCTGGACAAGTATGCGGTCCCGACTTTAGGCAAGATGCTGGTCGGGGATATTGACGTGTCCGACATCAAGCGAACGCTGGAACCTATCTGGGCCACCAAGACGGAAACCGCGTCACGTCTACGCGGACGTATCGAGGCGGTTATGGCATGGGCAACCGTTGCGGGGCATCGCTCAGGCGACAATCCGGCGCGATGGAAAGGCAATCTTGATGCGATCCTGCCCAAGCCGTCCAAACTGGCAAAGGTGGTGCATCACCCCGCTTTGCCGATGGATGCGGCGGCAAGCTGGTTTTCCGATGTGCAGGGCCGTGACGGGTTCGCCACGCGGGCGCTGGAATTTATGGCGATGGTCGCGGCTCGCTCCGGTGAAGTGCGCGGGGCTGTCTGGTCTGAAATGGATTTGGACAAAGCGGTCTGGACGATACCGTCTGAGCGGATGAAAACAAGGGCAGAACACCGCGTCCCTTTGACGAGAGAAGCCGTTGACCTGTTGAAGGGTATGGACCGGCTTGCGGGTTCCGAATTTGTATTCCCTGCACCGCGCGGCGGCGAACTGTCCGACGCGGCGTTGTCGGCATGTATGAAGCGGATACACGCGGCCAAGCCTGACAAATATCTGGACCGCCAGTCAGGGCGTCCAGCGGTCCCGCATGGCTTGCGCAGCACGTTCAGGGATTGGGTGGCTGAGCGCACGGAATACCCCCGTGATATGGCAGAAATCGCCTTGGCGCATGCGGTCGGCTCAGAGGTTGAGCGGGCTTATAGGCGCGGCGATATGGTGGAAAAACGGCGGGCAATGATGGCAGCATGGGGGAGGTTCTTGCGTGGTGAAACTGGCGCAAAAGTTGTGCAGATGGAGGCGTCAAAATGAGTGAAAAGACTTTCTTTGGAGCCTTTGAAAGTGCCGTTTCATCTTTTGAGATAGCGCGTGGGCAAAACGGCAAGAAACCTAGTCCAGAAATAGCAGGTCGTGATTTGGCTGATATATTGCTTTCACGTCAATTAACTATGGATCAGCAATGGTTCCTTGCTCGGTTTTTCTTAGGTGACATTCATAGACACAGAAAACCCGGCCAACCAAAAATAACATCATCTTCTGATATTGTGCAGGCCGTCGCCCGCCATTACGTCGCCCGCCGTGCTGAAAAGCATAAAAAGACGGCAATATATCGAGAGATAGAAGAACGCTTTGGAGTTAAGAGGTCAACAATTTTGGCTTATCTCAAAATGGTTGGGAAAGAAAACTGGCATGATGGTGAAGCAAGTCCAAGTCTGGTCAGGCACTGCCAAAACGAAGTCTCTGAATGGGAAAGGTCCAAGTAATTCGTCGGATAATCTGGACCCCAATTCTTTTGTAGCACGGCAAAATCTGTGAATATTGGGAGGCATCTTGTAACAACGAGGTGCTTCAATGCCTGATACATATCTTGCTGATACGACCCTTGCCGAACGCTACGGCATTGCCCGTAATACCGTCTGGCGCTGGCATCGGGAACGTCCCGACTTCCCCCGCGCCGTCAAACTTTCCCCCAACTGCACCCGCTGGAAACTGAGCGAGATCATCGCTTGGGAAGCCTCAAAATCCGAGGTAGCAGCTTGAACAAATTTTCAAAAGAAAACGCCGCGAACCTTGCAGGGTTCAACGGCGTTAAAACTACTTGTGAAACCGTCCAGTTTCCCGATGAAAATAGCCCAGAATGGGCCGGAGCGCCAGCAATTATTCTGCGCCACTTTTGCGGGGTGGCGGCATGAGCAAGACCCTCAGCAAATACATGCCTGACGCCTACAAGCGGGTTGCCCGCACTGTGGGCTATTCGCTGCTGTTGACTGACGCTGACGCATGGCACGGCCTGACGGTGGTGCTGACGGCGCGTCTGACGCCGCAAGAGCGGGGCGCTATGGCGTGGGCGGTTCTGCGGTCACTGACGCCTGAGCAGGTTGTTGACGTGGCGCAAACGGTCCTGCCCGAAGGCGTAGGCGCACCGATTGCCCCGTTGTTCAATCATATGGATGAGGCGGCTTTCTGGGCTGACATGGCCGAACCTGAGGCCCTTGAGGCGTATTGCCTTGCCAGCTTCAATGCCATGCCAGCCCCGCGCAAGGCGGCTTTCCTTGAGTTTGTGCAAGGGAGGGCAGCGGCATGACGTATATCCGACCAGCACACATGGGCTTGCGTGATCCGCAAACATTCGACTTTCCGCCCCGTGACTTTGCAGACATGGCAGGCCAGCTTGACGCGCACCGTGATGAGTTTCCGCAAGAGCAAGTGCATGGAAAACGGGCGGGTGAAATCAAGCGCCGCCTTGTGAGCCTTTCGGCAATCGACGCGGTGTTGACCAGTAACTACATGGTCAAAGGATGGCTGGACCGTAATTGCCTGTCGATGCTCTACGGCCCGTCCAACGCAGGCAAGACGTTTGTGGCGCTGGATATTGCGATGCACATCGCGGCGGGCAAGTCATGGCGTGGGTTGCGCGTGAACGGCGGGCCTGTCCTCTACATCGCTGCTGAGGGTGGCGCGGGTATCCGTAACCGTCTCGCTGCAATCAAGCGTGAGCGCCCTGACATGGCGTCTGCGCCCTTCACCCTATTGCCTACCGGGCTGGACCTGCACGGGCAAGGAGACGCCTTGGCTGTCTGTGAGATTATGCCCGATGAGGCCCCGGCGCTGGTGGTGATTGATACGCTGGCCCGTTCAATGGGCGCGGGTGATGAGAACACCGCCAAGGACGCGGCAATGTTTGTGCGCAACTGCGATCTTATCCGTGAGGCCACGGGTGCGCACGTCATGGTGATCCACCACACCGGCAAGGATGAGGAACGCGGTGCGCGTGGTTCGTCTGCACTCAGGGCGGCGGTGGATAATGAAATCCAAGTCACATCGGATTGGGAAATCCTGTCACGCAAGCAACGCGATCAAGAACCGCCTGAGCCGCTTCACTTCAAGCTGCGCTCTGTGGTGCTTGGCATGGATGAGGATGGTGAGCCTGTCACAAGCGCGGTGGTGGACGTGGCCGAACCGCCCAAGCCCACGCGCAAGCCGCTCAGGGGCAAGAATGAGGTGGCAATGCAGGCGCTCTATGACGCGCTGCGCCAGCACGGCACGACCAAGAGCGGCAACGCATGGCCTGACAACCGCAAGGTGGTTGCTGTGGACCATTGGCGTGAGGCGTGTGGCGTCCACGGCCTGACCACGGGTGCAAGTGATAGCGCCGCCCGTCAGGCGTTCAAGCGGGCCAAAGATAAGCTGATGGACATGGATGAGGTTCGTGAGTTTGGCGACCACGTTTGGAGGGTGCAAGATGATGATTGATCTACACCGTGACAATCGTGACATGCCGTCACTGTGCGTGACATGTGCGGACCAGCATTGCCGTGACGAACGTGACACACCTCTAGGAGGTGTCACAGTTGTCACGCTGGTTGATGTGGTCCCAATGCCCCCTTTTCGATTGGCCGGGGGGACCGCAGGGCGGGCCTTTCCTTCCACACACACAGGGGGGCAGGCTCATGGCTAAGACCCCGACCAAGGTTAAGCGGTTCTGCAAGTCTCTGACGGTTCCCACGGGGCGGCTGGCAGGCAAGGCGATCAAGCTGGCACCCTATCAAAACCGTTTTATTGATGGTGCGTTTGCTGACGGTATCAACGTAGGCGTCCTGAGCGTGGGGCGCGGCAACGGCAAATCCGCCTTGTCCGCAATGCTCTGCGCTGGCGAATTGCTGGGCGCATGGTCTGACGCTGCTGAACGTGAGGTGATCATTGCGGCCCGAACCCAAGAGCAGGCCAAGATTGCTTGGAACTATACCGCGTCTTTCATCGGCACCTTGCCTGACGAAATCCAAGAGCGGATCACGATTAGACGCCAGCCCCGCTTTGAAATCCAGTATGACGACCACAACGGCCCGCACCTGATCAAGGCAATCTCTGCTGACGGCAAGTCTGCGCTTGGGTCCAGCCCCACGCTTTGCGTCTTGGATGAGCGCGGCCATTGGCCTGTTGCTCAGGGTGACGAACTTGAGGCGGCCTTGCTGACGGGCCTTTCTAAGCGTGACGGCAAGGCGCTGATCATCTCGACCAGTGCCAGCAATGACATGCACCCGTTTAGCCTTTGGCTGGATCGGGATGCACCCGGCGTCTACCGCCAAGAACATCGGCCCACGCCAAACCTGCCCGTTGATGATGTGGATAGCCTTTTGATTGCGAACCCCGGTTCCAAGCATGGGATCGGCCCGACCATGACGCGGCTTAAAGAGGACGCGGCGCTTGCCTTGGCGCGGGGCGGTTCTGCACTGTCACGGTTCCGCCTGCTGTCTCGCAATGAGCGGGTGGCAGAGGACAACCGCGATGCACTGCTGGACCTGAATGAATGGTTGCAATGCGAAACCGATGATCTGCCACCACGGCAAGGGCAAGTTGTGATCGGTCTGGACCAAGGGCAATCGGCATCTATGAGCGCGGTTGCATATCTCTGGCCTGAGACTGGACGGCTTGAGGCGTGGGGCGCGTTCGGCACGGTTCCGACACTTGAGGCCCGTGGGCAATCCGATGCTGTCGGTGATCTATATTCCCAGATGCACAAGCGCGGCGAACTGGCATTGATGGGGCAAAAGACGGTTCCAATGGCGCAATGGTTGCGCCGTGTTCTGGGCCATGTGGAAGGTGAACACATCGCGGCCATTGTCGCGGATAGGTTCAAGCAATCTGAGATCGGTGACGCCTTGGGCGAAATCGGCAACCGTGCGCCCGTCATGTGGCGGGGCATGGGGTTCAAGGATGGCTCTGAGGACGTTGAACGGTTCCGGCGCTTTGTCTTTGACGGCAACTTGCACGTCTCGGAAAGCCTGT